>SAMEA3663006__coassemble_204_pt1 | contig 51051 bp, 54 predicted proteins | sample SAMEA3663006__metabat2_low_PE_028 | metagenome-assembled genome bin SAMEA3663006 (sample SAMEA3663006) | pig gut metagenome | biome: pig gut; feature: pig-associated habitat; material: faeces | place: France | collected 2012
TACAATAGATTAAATGACTTAGATAAAATTGCAAAAATATATAAAATAATTGTTGAAAAATATCATTTTGCAGATGAACAATTAAAGGAAAGACAAATAATAATAAATAGATTTAAAAATCAAAAAATTCCAACATATATGAAAAAATATATGGCTTCACTTCATAGTAGTTATAATTTATTTCATTTTAAAGAAGGTAATTGTGAAGGACACGTTAATTTAATGAGTATTATGCTTAATTTAGTGGGAATAGATAGTTTTATTGTTCATTGTAAAGATAAACGTTTTAAAAATTATAGAGGAGACACTAATCATGCCATGATAAGAGTAAAATTAAAAAATAAATGGTATTATTGTGATCCTACAATTAATAAAAGTAAGAGTAATGAATTTTTCTTAAAAAATAAATATCAATTAGAAAAAACTCATGAAATAAGTGGTTATGAACAAAAGAAAATGGGTGATGAGGAATATGAATACAATAATGAAGGAATATATAGATAATTTAGAAAATTTTAATAAAGAAGAATTTTTAAAAATATTAAATGATATTGATAAAAAACAATTATATAATTCACCAATTCACGGTTTATATCATTCAGAAAAAGTATTATTATTTTCATATTTAATTGGTAAATATTATAATTTTAATGAACAAGACATGAGAATTATATGTGATGCTGCAAAATATCATGATATAGGAAGAGTTGGAGATGATGAAAATAAATTTCATGGTAACAAGTCATCTGAGAACATTGATTCAGTAATTAAATATGGTGATGAATATGAACAAGCTCTTTTAAAAGCTATTATGAACGAACATAGTAGACCGGATAATGAAGCTGATAGATCTTTTGATGATTATTTCTGGAGTTTTGAAGATGAAGATCCTAATTATAGTGAAGAAAAAATTAGAGAATATAAAAAACGTTATGACTATCTATATAAAGTATTAAAAGATGCTGATGCATTAGATAGATTTCGTTTAATTGGTACTTGTGCAGCATTAGATAAGGATTATTTAAGATTAGACTATAGTAAAAAATTAATTTCTATGGCTGAAGAAATAAACGATAAATATATAGAATATTTTGAAAATAATCCTGATTTATCTGAATTAAATACGGGAGATGGTGTATGTTATCATGGTTTTGGTGTAGACTTTTTCAAATTAGAAACAATCTTAAAACATGGTATATTATCTTTTAGAGAAATGAAGAAAAAAGAAATAACAGGTGCTCAAAATTTCCCTGGTGGAAATTGTAGAAACTATGTATCATGTGTAGTTGAAGATTTAGTTAAAGAAGATGAACCATCACAAAGTAGTGCTTATAAGAATTTTACTATGAATAGTATTAATATAAAGACTGTAAATATTAAATGGTTTGAGGCGTCTAATGAAGATAACTTACCAATGGCATTATGTAAAGGTAGACCATATAAAAAAGCAGATTATTCTGATGAAAGATATGTAAGAAACTCAATTGAACCTGAAAAATTTGATAAATTATTTTTATCAAATGATTTAGCAAACAAAAAACTAGTGGATTGTGATTATATTACTCCAGCATTAAATAAAGATATCTTAAAAAAAAGAGTAGGACATTACTTATCTCATACAGGTAATGGTATTGATAAAGAATTAGATGAAACATTAAAAGAGTATTATGCTATTTTAGCAGATCATAGAAATGAAGAAGATAATTGTAATAATGAAAAACAATATTTAAAAGATGTAAAGAAAAAAGTATTAGAAGTAAGTAATAGACTACAACCACATATTGGGAAAATGGTAGCTAAGTATTATGGGGAATTATTAAATAAAGATTATATGGATATTACTGTTTTAGAAGCATTAATATATGAATTACAAAGACTTGAATATAATACAGATTTTAAAGAAGAAAATAATAATCTAGTATGTAATTTAAAAGGTAAAGTGCGTTAATTAGCACTCTCACTTGACAAGTGCTAAAATATGAGTATAATTTAAAGTGGATGGGATACCATTCACTTTTTAAATGGAGGTGATTATATGAACATGGAAGAAGAAAAAGTATTAGAAAAATATGGTAGAGATATTGTTAAACATGTTCGAGATGGAAAAGTTGATCCAGTAATTGGTAGAGACTCAGAAATTCAAAATATTACCCGAATTTTATCTAGAAAAACTAAAAATAATCCTGTACTAATAGGAGAACCTGGTGTAGGAAAAACAGCTATAGTAGAAGGATTAGCACACCGAATTGTAAAAGGAGATGTACCAAATAGTTTAAAAGATAAAACAATTTGGGAACTTGATTTAGCTGCATTAATTGCAGGTGCTAAATACCGAGGTGAGTTTGAAGAAAGATTAAAAAAAGTTTTAAAAGAAATTAAAGATAGTGATGGAAAAATAATATTATTTATTGATGAAATTCATATGATTGTAGGAGCAGGTGCAGAAGGTGCTATGGATGCAGGTAATATGTTAAAACCAATGCTTGCACGTGGTGAGATAAAATGTATTGGTGCAACAACATTAAATGAATACCGTAAATATATTGAAAAAGATGGTGCACTTGAAAGACGTTTCCAAAAAGTTATTGTAAAAGAACCAACTGTTTTGGATACTATTACAATACTTCGTGGTTTAAAACAACGATTTGAAACTTATCACGGAGTTAATATTAAAGATTCAAGTTTAGTTGCAGCAGCAACATTATCAGATAGATATATAACTGATAGATATCTACCAGATAAAGCCATCGATTTAATAGATGAAGCATGTGCTACAATTAAAGTTCAAATGGATTCAGTACCTGAAAGTTTAAATAATATAATACGTGAAAAAATGAGCAAAGAAATTGAACTACAAGCATTAAAAAAAGAAAAAGATGAAATGTCATTAAAAAGAAAAGAAGAATTATCATTAAAAATAGAATCTCTAAAAAAACAAGAAGACGAATTACGTACAAAATGGAATAATGAAAAAGATATAAATAATAAAATTAAAGAGAAAAAAATAGAAATAGAAAAAAATTATAAAAAACTATCTGATGCTGAAAATAATTATAATTTAGAGGAAGCTGCTAAATTGAGACATGCTATAATTCCAAATCTTGAAAAAGAATTGAATGAACTAACAAAAAATAACAAATCAGATATATTAAGTGATACTATCGATGATGAAAGTATTGCATCGATAATATCTAAATGGACAAATATTCCTATAAGTAAATTAGTTGGAACAGAAAGAGAAAAACTATTACATCTAGAAGAAAATATGAAAAAAAGAGTAAAAGGACAAGATAATGCGTTAAAACTTGTAAGTAATGCTATAATTAGAGCAAGAGCAGGTATTAAAGATCCAACAAAACCAATTGGTTCATTTATATTCTTAGGACCTACAGGTGTTGGTAAAACAGAAGTTGCCAAAACATTAGCAAGTGAACTTTTTGATTCAGATAAACATATGATAAGAATTGATATGAGTGAATATATGGAAAGTTTTAATGTTTCTCGATTAATTGGAGCTCCTCCAGGATATGTAGGATATGATGAAGGAGGACAACTAACTGAAGCAGTAAGAAGAAATCCTTATAGTATCGTATTATTCGACGAAATAGAAAAAGCTCATAAAGATGTATTTAATATTTTACTTCAAATACTAGATGATGGTAGAATTACAGATTCACAAGGTAGAACTGTTGATTTTAAAAATACCATTATTATTATGACATCTAATATTGGTAGTGAATATATATTAGATAATAATAAAAATTCATATGATTTAGTTATGAAGGAATTAAAAAATAGTTTTAAACCTGAATTCTTAAATCGTATTGATGAAATAATTATGTTTAATTCATTATCTAAAGATGTAGTTTATAGTATATTAGATAATATATTAAAAGAAATTGAATATAGATTATCTGATAAACAATTAAAATTAAACTTAACAGACCGTGCTAAAGATTTTATAATTAATGAATCTTATGATCAAAATTATGGAGCACGTCCGATAAGAAGATATGTTAGTGGTACCCTAGAAACATTAATTGCAACAAATATAATTGCAGGTAATATTAAGGTTGGAAGTACTATTAATATAGATGTTAAAAATGAAGAGTTAGTATTAATCTAACTCTTTTATTTTGTATTATAATATTATTTACTCTTTAAAAGTAAAATTAAAAAAATAATTTGTTAAAATAAAACGATATAGAATTAATCAAACTTGTTTTTAGTATAATTTAATGGTGGTAATATGTTACCAAATATGGAACCTAAAATTTTTAGTTTAAGTGCTGTTATTGTTGGTTATTTATTAATAGATGATTTAACTGCAAATGAACAAAACGCACTTGGTAATTGGCTTATGTTAGTAGCACAAGTACTATGTACTAACGCTTTTTATAAACAAGTTTTATCAGAAAGAAAAATTAAAAATAGTATTAATGAAGAGGAATTATTACAAAAATTTGTAGAAGTTATTAGTAATATCATTTGAATAAGTTTGACAAAATCAGATTTATATACTATAATACAACTACCAATTCGTTAAGGGGATTTGGTATACAATTTATTATTATTTTAAATAAAATATCACAGCCACACTGATATTTTATTTTTGTTTAAAGGTGATTTATGGATAAGTTTCAATTTTTAAAAAACATTAAAAATAAAGATGATAGAGTGATTATTTCCAATGTACTTGATAAATATGAAAAGTATAATAACACAGGAATTTTTACATATACTAATTTTCTAGATGAAAAAATTATATCGATGATTAAAAATTTAAAAATTGATTATAATATATATAAAGCACATGATTATTGTGAAAAAAGTATAATATATTTTGGTAATTATGATAACTATGTTACTATTTACAAAATAGATGGTAAGTTTTCACATAATGAAATATTAGGTACGTTATTTAGTCTAGGTTTAGATCATTATACTATAGGAGATATAATAGTATGTGATGATTGTTTTTTTCTTACAAATTTAACTAGACTTAATAGTTTAATTGAAAATAATTTGTATGAAATAAATAATGTTCGTGTTTTTCCCAAAAAAGTTGATAATATAATTGTTACCAAAGAAAAATTTACTAATTTTAATATAATTGTTCCTAGTTATAGAATAGATTGTATTGTATCTAAACTTGCAAACATGGGTAGAAATGAAACTATAAAATATATTAATAATGGATTAGTACTTCTTAATTATAATGAGATATCTCATAAAAAAATGGTTAAAGAAAATGATATAATTTCAATTAGAAAAGTAGGTAAATTTATTATTGGAAAAGAAGAAAAAAGGACTAAAAAAGATAATATAGTATTATCTATTAAAAAATATAATTAAATATGTTAAAATGGATTTAGGTGGTAAAATGATAAATATTAAAGCAGATTCAAGAAAAGTTAAAAAAGGAGATATATTTGTTGCCTTAAGGGGATATTCTAGTGATGGTCATGATTACATTGATAAAGCAATTGCTAATGGTTGTAAAAAATTAATTGTAATGGATGACAAAGATTATCAAGTAGATTATGAAGTTGTACCTGATACTCGTGAATATTTAAATAATTATTTAAAAAATCATTATAAAAAATATTTAGATGAAATGACTATTATCGGTTATACAGGTACTAATGGAAAAACGACTAGTGCATTCTTAATGTATGAAATGCTTAATAATTTAGGGATTAAATGTGGTTATATTGGTACTATTGGTTATTATTTAGACGGTAAAGTTTCTGATTTACCTAATACAAGTCCTGATGTTTGTGATATGTATGAACTTTTAATAAATGCATATGATAATGGTTATAAATGTATGGCTATTGAAGCTTCTAGTCAAGGATTAGACCTACAAAGATTATATGGTATACCATTTGATTATGCAATATTTACAAACTTAACACAAGATCATTTAGATTATCATAAAACAATGGAAAATTATGCTAAAGCTAAAACGATTTTATTTAAACAATTAAAAAATGATGGTATAGCAATATTAAATTATGATGACCCTTATAAAGATTATTTTGTATCAAAAAATACTTTATATTATGGATTTAATGGTGGTGATTATAAAATAGATAGTGTTAATTATAATCATCAAGGAACAACTTTTACATATAATGGAAAAACTATTAATTCGCCACTTTTAGGTGATTATAATGTTTATAATTTACTTTCAGATATTGTTGTTCTAGAATCTATGGGTATAAAAAATATTAATGATTCAATAAAGGGTATAAGTGCTCCAAATGGTAGAATGGATATGGTACTTTATAAAAATAATTCCATCATAATTGATTATGCACATACTCCAGATGCTATTTCAAAAATTCTTGATACAGTTAAAAAAATAAGTGTAGGAAACATTTATGTTGTATTTGGTTGTACTGGATCACGTGATAGAACAAAAAGACCTATTATGACAAAACTTGTTTTATCAAATGTAACAAAAGCTATTATTACTATTGATGATCCTCATGATGAAGATATTAATCAAATTTTTGATGATATGTTAAAAAATAATATATATACTAATTACATTGTTGAACCTGATAGGGGACGTGCTATAGAAGAGGGTATAAAACTATTAAATAATAACGATATGCTACTAGTATTAGGAAAAGGTCATGAAGAAGTAATTATCTATGGAAAAGAACGAATCCCATTTAACGATAAAAAGAAAGTATTAGAAGTAATAAATAAAGAATCATAAATTTTGATTCTTTTTTTTATTATGTTATAATACAAAATCAATAAAAGGAGACGAAGATTGTATGTACAAAACATTTACATCTTTTGTAGAAAATAACCAATCAATAGATGAAAATTTCATTATGGATTACATTAATTCAGAATTGAATAATAGAAATCTAGAAAAATATAATAATTTAATATCTAGTAAATCTACTAAATTTTCAATTGATAAAATAAAAAATAATCACATTCAAGGGTTAGAAGATTATACAAAACCACAAATAAAAAATATAACTACAAACTATATAAAAAATGCTTTAGGATATGCAAATGTACAAGCAGATATAGTAGGTATGGAAATTATAGGAAGTAGAAATAGAAAAACAGCAAGACTTGACAGTGATTTAGATATAGTTGTTGAATTAAAAGGTGATAATCTAAGGGAAGATGATTTATTCAATTTGTTAAATGATAATAACGAACCTTTAGAAATAAATGGAATAAAAGTTGATATTAATCCTATCATAGTAGAAAAAAGTGGAACATTAAAAGAGTTTATGAAACGTTCTAATGAATATGATAAAGAACATACTATATAATCAACCAGTGAAGAAAAAAATGATTATGATGGAAAAAGTGGGGCTAAACTTGCTGATGGTATCATGACTTCTATGAAATAAAAGAAAGGTAATAATCTTTCAAAATTATAATTTAAAGGAGGCGAAAATTATATGCATAAAACATTTACATCTTTGGTAGAAAATAATCAATTAATAGATGAAAGTTTTACTATGAATTATATTAAATCAGAATTAAATAATAAAAATCTTGAAAAATATAATAATGGAATTTATTTTAATGATAAAACTGATTTTTTAGCTGGTTATAATTATAATAAAGAATTTTTAATATTTAATTTAAAAAAGATTAAAAATCTTATTGTGAGTACTCTTCCAGATAAACAAATAAACAATAATAAAGAAGAACTTAATTGTAATATAACAATGCTACATGTTATAAATCATGAACTTTGCCATATAATGCAAAAAGCAATTATTATGGATAACTACGTTGCAAATGAATTAATTAAAAGTTTAATCGAAGAAAGTATTTATTATCAAAGAAATCCAAAATTATATAATAAATATCATGATAAATATATAATCGAATATAACGCTAACTTAAAAGGGTTAATTGATACTAAAAAATTTATTGAAAATACAAAGTATAATTGTAATAATATTAATGACTTAATTATAAATTACATAAATAAATCATATTATAATATGTCACCAGTAGAAAAGTTTAATAAAATTGTTTGAAAAGAAAATAATGTATCAAAATATTATAATAATCCTTTTTATACTCAACTAACAAATAATGAAATAGAATTATATGGATTACCTAAAAAAACTAAATTTATTTAGTTTTTTTATGCTATAATTCAAATAAGGGTGGTTTTATGGTAAAAAAAGATATAGAAAATATAATAGATCAAAATAAAGTAATAAATCAAAATAATATAATTGATCTAGCAGATTATTTTCTAAACAAAATGAATTTAAAAAAATATGTTAAAAATATAAACTTTGATGATTCTTATTGTTCGTTTTATGATAATGAAACATTTGAGATAAATTTAAACTATAATCAAATGATAGAATATGCAATATCTAATTATTCTGATTCATATTGCGTTAATTATGAAATGATATTTTATTTATTGCATGAAATATCACATTCGTTACAAACGAAAATAATTTATGAAAATAAACAAAAGTTATTAGCATCTATTTATGAAGATAGTTATGATAGAATAAAATATTTTTATGATTTATATCAAACTTATCATGATGATTTTTTAATTGAATATAATGCAGATTTAAATGGTTTAATTGAAGCATCTAATTTTATGAGAAAACTTAAAAATTATGCTGGTGATGATTATGAATTAATTAATTATATTCTAAAAAATGGATATCAAAAAAATAATAAATTAATTATTTCTCCAGTTCAAAAAGAATCTATTATTGTTAATGAACAATTTAATTATAAAAATATAATCAATAATAAAGATTATAAAAAAATGAATAATTATCAAAAAGTATTACATGGATTACCTATAGAAGTAAATACATTTAATAAATTTGATGATATAAAGGAAGTAATGGTTTTAAAGAAGGTGTTGAAATGATTTATGAGGAATTTTTAAATTTTCTTGATAGTGGATTTTTAATTGATGGGAAATTTATTAAAATATTTGTAGAAAACTATATTAAAAATAATAATTTAGAAAATCATTATGATGGTGTTTTAATAGATTTTTTAAGTCCATATATGGGGGTTTATTTACTAGATCAAAAGAAAATTATTATTAATCTAGATTTGTTTGTTAAAAATGCATTAAATATAAAAGGAGAATATAATATTTTTGATTTTCCAAAAGACATCATATATAAATTAAATATTAAATTAATTTCAACAATATATCATGAACTTAATCACATAAGTCAAAGAGATGAAAAAATAAAAATTATTAAAGATTTATACGATAATTGTTATGGGAATATGAAAAAAGATATCAATAATTATTATAAATATCATAAATATTATTTGACAGAATGGAATGCTAATATAAAGGCTGAATTATATTTAGATAAATTTTTAGATGAATTAATTAAAATTGATCAAAATGTAATTAATAAACGAATAAAAGATAGAATTAATATTTGGTATGATTTAATGTATAAAGAATCAGATGGTTTGGTTATTTCGCCTTTAGAATATTATTGTTATTATACGAATCAAAATTATAATTCATTTTTATATAATTTATTAATTAGTGGCGAATATGATAAATTAACGGATATGGAAAAGATATCATATGGCTTACCAATTGATAATAAAATTAAACTTGATAAAGAAAAAATACTTGAATATACAAAAAAACTTAGGGGGTAAACTCTGAAAAAAGATTTTGTAAGTTTATATGATAACCAAGTATTACCTATAAGTTTTATAAATAACTTTATTAGTGAATATATAGAAAAAAATAATTTAAATACATCATTAAACAAAATTAAATATGTTAATAATAATGAAATAGGTGTAGGTTGTGCAGCAGTATATGATGTTAATTCTAAAATACTATTAATTGATTATGAACAAATAATAAAAATTTGTTTAGAACTTTATGGTATGAATTCAAAAAATATTTCTATACCAACAATTAATCTATTTATACTTGATACTTTATATCATGAGCTTGTTCATGTAAAACAGTTTGATGTTATATATAAAAGAAGTAGTATTAATGAAGAAGTTGATAAATTTTTGTATGAATTATATATATATTTATGCAAAGATGAAGCTAAAGAGATATATGATAATAATCATGATATATTTTTACTTGAACACAATGCCAATTTAAAAGCAGGTATCCTTACTGATAATTTTGTTACAAATGCTATTTTTGAGGAGAAAGGAATTAAACTTCCTAACATTTATGAATTATTTTATTATTATGTAAATAAAAGTTATGGTCAAAATTTAATACCTCTAAATGAATATAATTTATTAACTAATGAGAATATTGAACCTATCAAAGGACTTGATACATATAATAAAATAATGTATGGAATGCCTATAAATGAATTAGAATATGAAAAAGTTAAAAAAATAGAGTATGCAAAAGTAAATCATAAATATATAAAAGAGTATTTAAATTCATAATAAGTACATATTTTTATTTTATTATATTACTATATGTAAATATTATCTTACTACTAACCACTTAAAAATATTTACATATATTATAAAAGAATTATCCAATAATTCTTTTTTTGTTGTAAAACATTTGTTAATGTGATATTATTTAATAGATAATTATGTTAAAAAATAATCTTTTTTTGATATACTAAATTTAGGAGATGATATAATTGTTAATATTAGCTAAAGCAATATTAGCCATGACAATAGGATTTCTATCCTCAGTTATATTTGGGTTAATATTAATACCAATACTTAAAAAAGTAAAAATAAAACAAAAAGTTAGTACATATCTAGCACAAGCTCATAAGAAAAAAGACGGTACCCCTACAATGGGTGGTTTAATATTTATTATTCCTACATTATTTACAACATTTTTAATGTTATTATTTGGGAAACTAAATTTTTCTGAAAACTTATTCATTGTTTTATTTGTTTTCTTAGGATATGCATTAGTAGGTTTCTTAGATGATTATTTAATTATTAGAAGACATTCTAATGAAGGTTTAACAGAATTTCAAAAATTAGCCGGACAATTAGTTATTGCTTTAGTATTTTTCTATATATTTATGAAAACAGGTAATGAACCTGTTTTAGATATTAATACATTAGGGATAAGAATTGATTTAGGATGGTTTTATGGAATATTCTTATTATTTATTCTTGTAGCTGGTTCAAATGCTGTAAATCTTACTGATGGTCTTGATGGTCTTGCTGGTGGTTTATCCGCAATAGCATTTCTTGCATTTGGACTCTTAGCATGGAATTCAAGATATACAAGTGGTAGTGAAGATATTGCTATTTTCTGTTTTATATTAGTAGGAGCATTACTTGGTTTCTTAGTATTTAATGTAAATCCAGCTAGAGTATTTATGGGTGATACTGGTTCTCTTTGTTTAGGTGCTACAATGTCTAGTATAGCAATTATTACGAGTCATGAAATAACATTAATTGTTATAGCAGGTGTATTTATTCTTGAAACTTTATCTGCTATTATTCAAATGATTGGTATAATGTGTTTTAATAAAAAGGTTTTCTTAATGGCACCTCTTCATCATCATTTTGAAAAAATGGGTTTTTTAGAATCTGATATAGTTAAAGCATTTTGGATTTTAGGACTGATATGTGCTGCTGCAGCAATTTTATTTGCTGTTTGGATATAAAAAAAGGAGCTCTTAATTTAAGCTCTTTTTTAGTACCTTGTTTTCAAGTGAATGCATATTATATATTCTACTATATTCTACTATTTCATCTCTAAGTTCTTCTGTATTATAACTTTTAGGATTAATAATATCATCACTTTCAATAAAACTACTGCTAATATTATGACCATTATCTATTATACTATTTATTATATATTCATTAGCGTTATCATCTAAAATAAAAGTGGCTGTACTATTAGTATCATCTAATATTTTAAGTATTTCAAAAAACATATTGTAATCAATTTTATCTATTACTAAATATTTGTCTTCTTTTACTATTTCTTCATATATTGGTTCAACTATTTCATCAGGTGTACATTCTCCAACAGGATTATTAATTAGTAAATCACCAAATTCATTTACTTTATTATTTTGACATCCTGTAAGAGTTATAGATAAAAATAGTGCTCCTGTTATTATTTTTAATTTTTTATTATAATTAAATTTATTATTAATAAATTTTATTTTCATATTTCCATCTCCTGATTATCTATTTTATCACATTCATAAATAATTTTATCATTTTTTTTACCTTTTTATGCTATAATGATTTTAGGAGGATGAATATATGGGAGTTTTAATTTTTTTAATTATTATAGTACTTATGACATCAGTAAGACAAATTAATCAATATGAAAGAGGAATTCTATTTACTTGTGGTAAATTTTCTAGAGTTTTAGAACCAGGTTGGAGATTAGTTTTACCAATATTTCAATTTTTTAAAAAAGTAGATATTCGTACTAAAGCTGTTGATGTTCCAGAACAAGAAGCTATTACTAAAGATAACGTATCTGTTAAAATAAATGCAGTAGTTTACTATAGAGTTAATGACCCAGGAAAAGCTATATGTGAAGTTGAAGATTTTTACTATGCTGTTAGTCAATTAGCACAAACTACAATGCGTAATATAGTTGGTTCTGTTACACTTGATGAATTATTAAGTGAAAGAGAAAAAATTAGTACCGATATTTGCAGTGTAATTGATAAAGCTACTGATGCTTGGGGTATTAAAGTTGAAAATGTTGAACTTAAAGATGTTTCTTTACCAGAAGAAATGAAAAGAGTTATTGCTAAAGTTGCAGAAGCTGAAAGAGAAAAAGCTGCTGTTATTACTAAGGCTGCTGGTGAAGTTGAAGCTGCTAATAATTTAGCTGAAGCCGCTAATATAATGGGATCAACTCCAGGTGCTTTACATTTAAGAACATTAGCAACTCTTAATGATTTAAGTAGTGATCAATCAAATACTGTAATATTTGCAATTCCAATTGAAGTATTAAAAGCGCTTGAAGGAATAGGAAAAAAAACTGAATAATCAGTTTTTTTTTTGATTATTATGATATAATTAAAATAGGTGATGGTATGAAAAAGGGATTTACTTTAGTAGAAATGCTTGCTGTTATTACTTTACTTGGTCTTCTAGCACTTGTAATTATTCCAGCATCTGAAGCTATTATTAAAAATTCAAAAAATGATTCATATAATATTCAAATTCAAAATATTAAAAATGCAATGAAAAATTATGCATCTAGCAACGCTTTTAGTATGCCTACTGTAAATGGTGATTATGTAGAACTTACTTTAGGTGATTTAAAACGAGAGGGGTTTTTAGAAAAAGAATTCAAAAATCCTAAAAATGAAAAATGTTTTAGTGATAATATTGTACTTAGAATAACTAGAGTTAAGAATAATTATAAATATACTATTGAAAGTGAGGTAACAACGAGTGAAACATGCGAATAATATAGGATTTACTTTAATTGAATTATTAGGAGTTATTACTTTACTGGGTATAATTACATTAATAATTACTCCTGCTGTAAGTGACGGTTTAAAAAAATCTAAGGAAAAAGTTTACAAAACTTCAAAAGATAATATTTTGTTTGGTTTAAAAAATTGGGCTAGTGAAAATAAAAATTTACTTCCTGAAAAAAATAAAGATTATATTGTTATAACAATAGGTGAACTTAAACAAGAAGGATTTTTAGATTTTGAATTTAGAAATCCTAAAACACAAAAATGTTATAGTAATAGTGTCGAATTACTTATTACTAAAAATGATAAAGCTTATGATTATAGTTTTTATAGTGATTTATATGATGGTAAAGAGACAGATTGTGGAACAATAGCATATGAACCTTTTATTTACTTAAAAGGTAAAAATCCTATTCATATAGATCAATATGAAGAATATGTTGAACCTGGTTATACAGCTAAAAATGAATCAGGAGTTGATATAACAAGTAGTGTTGTAGTGACTAATAACATTAATAATACAGAATTTGGTAATTATGTTGTAAAATATACTATTACTAATAATGGTATTTCTAAAACAAAGAAAAGAACTGTTATTGTTGATGATAAGGAAAAGCCTGTTATTACTGGTCCTTCAACTACTGTAATTGATAATTCTGTTGATAATTATGATATATTAGACGGTATGGAAGTTACTGATAATAGTGGTGAAACAATTAACTTAGAGACTGTAGGAAATTTAAGTTTAGGTCTTAATGGTACATATTATATAACTTATTTTGCAACCGATTCGGCTGGTAATACTGCTTCTTTTAGAAGAAAATTTGTAATTGAACCTGCAGTATAAGATAAAAATTAATTGACAAATATGGTTTATTATTCTATAATAAACACAAAAGCGAGGAACAAGAGGAGTAATAAGAAGTAGTTTATAGAAAGTTAGTGGTTGATGGAAACTAATAATGAAATCTTATGAAGGTAGCTTGGGAGCTTATTATCCGAACTTATTTTAAGATAATACGTATTAACACGTTACGTTATAGAGGTAGAAAATATTTCTACGAATTAAGGTGGTACCACGTCATCACGTCCTTATATAGGGCGTGTTTTTTTGTATATAGGAGGTATATAAAATGATAGAAGAATTTAACAAATATGTAAGTAATTATGATTTAAATAATAAAGACATTAGATTAAAATATAATCATTCATTTCGAGTCATGGAATTGAGTGAGAAGTATGCTAATTTACTTGGTCTTTATGAAGAAGATGTAAAATTAGCTAAAACAATTGGATTACTTCATGATATTGGTAGATTTGAACAACTTGCAGTATATCATACTTATAATGATTCTAAAAGTATTGACCATGCTGATTATAGTGTAGAACAACTATTTGATAAAGAAGAAATCAAAAGATTTTATAAAAATAAAAATCATTGGGATATTATTAGACTTGCTATAAAAAATCATAATAAATTTGCAATAACAGGTGTTAGTGATGATAGATGTTTACTTCATTGTCATTTGATTAGGGATACTGATAAGTTAGATATTTTATATAACTGGTCTACTCTACATGATATTTTTCCGATAGATGAAGATATAAAATTTTCTAAAAATGTAATAACAAGTATTAGAAATCATGAATCAGTAAAAAAAGAAGATATTAAAAATTCTAGCGATAGAAATGCTTGTTTCATGGCTTTCATTTTTGATATTCATTTTGATGAATGCGTTAGTGAAGCTTATAATTATATTAAAAAAGTTTATAAGGAATTAAAATACAAAGAAATATATAAAGAAGCAATGGAAATTATTGATAATTATGTTAAAGAAAGAATAGGTGATAAAACATGCTAGATACTAAATATAATCACAAATTAGTTGAAGAAAATAAATATGAAAATTGGAAAAATAAAGGATACTTTAGTAGTGGAGATTTATCTAAAAAGCCATATTGTATAGTTATTCCACCTCCAAATGTAACAGGGAAACTACATTTAGGACATGCTTGGGATACATCAATTCAAGATGCTATGATTCGTTATAAAAGAATGGATGGTTATGATGCATTATGGTTACCTGGAATGGATCATGCTGGTATTGCAACTCAAGCAAAAGTTGATAAGAAGTTAAGAGAACAAGGTATTAATCCAAGAAGTATGGATAGGGAAGAATGGTTAAAAGAAGCATGGGCTTGGAAAGAGGAATATGCAGAAAATATTCATAATCAATGGGCTAAACTTGGTTTATCTGTAGATTATGATAAAGAAAGATTTACTCTTGATGAAGGTTTATCACGTGCTGTTAGAAAAGTTTTTGTTGATTTATATAATAAAGGATTAATATATCGTGGTGAAAGAATTATTAACTGGGATCCTATTGCAATGACTGCTTTATCTAATGAAGAAGTTATTTATAAAGATGATGAAGGTGCTTTTTATCATATAAAATATTATTTAGAAGATAAAAGTGATTATTTAGAAATAGCTACTACTAGACCAGAAACATTATTTGGAGACACTGCTGTAGCAGTAAATCCTGATGATGAAAGATATAAACATTTAATTGGTAAGAAAGTTATATTACCAATTGTTAATAAATTAATTCCAATTGTTGGTGATATGCATGCTGATCCTGAAGTAGGAACAGGTTGTGTTAAAATTACTCCAGCACATGATCCTAACGATTTTGAAGTAGGTAATAGACATAATTTAGAAAGAGTAGTAGTTATGAATCCTGATGCTACTATGAATGAAAAAGCAGGTATTTATTGTGGTTTAAATAGATTTGATTGTAGAAAAAAATTAGTTGAAGATTTAAAAGAACAAGATTTATTAATTGATATTAAACCAATGATACATTCTGTAGGTCATTCAGAAAGAAGCGACGCTGTTGTTGAGCCTTATTTATCTAAACAATGGTTTGTTAAAATGAGACCACTTGCAGATAGAGTATTAGAAAATCAAAAAGATAAAGATAATAAAGTAAATTTTGTACCTGAGAGATATGAAAAAACTATGAATCATTGGATGGAAATTACATATGACTGGTGTATTTCTCGTCAATTATGGTGGGGACATAGAATTCCTGCATGGTATAAAGGTGATGAAATATATGTAGGAGAAACAGAACCAGAAGGAGAAGGATGGGTTCAAGATAATGATGTTCTTGATACATGGTTCTCAAGTGCATTATGGCCTTTTTCAACATTAGGATGGCCTGAAAAAACAGATATGTTAGAAAGATATTTCCCTAACAACTGTTTAGTAACTGGATATGATATTATTCCATTCTGGGTTAATAGAATGACTTTCCAATCTTTAGAATTTTTAGATAAACGTCCATTTAAAGATTGTGTAATTCATGGATTAATTAGAGATAAAATAGGAAGAAAGATGAGTAAGAGTCTTGGTAATGGTGTAGACCCTATGGATGTAATTGAAGAATATGGTGCTGATTCATTAAGATATTTCTTACTTACATCAACTGCTCCAGGAACTGATTTAAGATATGATACAGAAAAAGTTGCATCTACATGGAATTTTGTTAATAAATTATGGAATGCTTCTCGTTTTGTACTTATGAATATTGAAGATATAAAAGAAATCACTTTAGATGATTTAAAAATGGAAGATAAATGGATTTTAACTAAACTTAATAAAACAATTAAAAAAGTTAGAAGACATATGGAAAAATATGAATTTAATGTTGTTGGAACAGAATTATATAATTTTATATGGGATGATTTCTGTGATTGGTATATTGAACTTGCTAAAATAAATATGAATAATACAACTAAGTCTGTATTACTTTATACTTTATCAGCAATTATAAAAATGTTACATCCATTTATGCCTTATGTTACTGAAGAAATTTATCAAATGTTACCAATTAAAGATTGTGAAACAATTATGTTAAGTAAATATCCTGAATATAATAAAGACTTAGTTTTTGAAGAGACAGGATTAGACGAAATAATTGAATTGATTACTAAAATTAGAAAAATTAAATTAGAAAATAAAGTTGGTAAAGATTTTATTATTGCTACAAATGGTAATCAAGTAATTAAAAACAATCAAGATATTTTAGCTAGAATGACAAAATGTGAAAATATTATGGATTCATATAACGGTGATTTTGCTAAAATAGATATTAACTTTATGGATACTGTTATTAGTCTATACTATGATGGTACTATGACTGAAGAAGAAAAAGAAAATATTAGAAAAGATATTGAAAAATTAAATGCATCTATATTAAGACGTAAAAAATTATTAAGTAATGAAAATTATACTTCTAAAGCTCCTTCACATGTTGTTGAAAATGATAGAAGAACTTTAGAAAAAGAAGAAAATGATTTAAGATTATTAAAGGAAAAATTAGGTGAATAATATGAAAAAATTATTAATTATATTTACTTCATGTTTATTATTATTTACAGGATGTAGCAACAAAGAAAAAGACATAACTATTAAAGATTCTAATGAACCTGTAGTAGAAGATGAAAATACTATTTCTAATGCAGAAGATTTTAAATAAGAGTATTGTTTTACACAATACTTTTTTTATTTAAAATTTTTATTGTAAATTATTTTATATAATGATATAATCTTTTTAGATAATAAGGAGGTTATGTATGAAAAAGAATAACAAAGGTTTTACATTAATTGAACTTTTAGCAGTTATTTTGATTTTAGGTATTATTGCATTAATAGCAATTCCAACTGTAAACAGTATTCTAAAGGAATCACGTACAGGAGCTTGGAAATCAACTGCTAGTCAAATGACTAAGGCTGCAGAAAATTATTTCCAATTAAAACAAATCAAAAACGAAAGTTATGTAAAAAACTTTAAAACTGGTGAAGCTAGTACAGGATATGTTGTTGCTACTGCTAGTCAAGGTAATACTAAAGATGAAATCAAAGTTGGATCTAACTATGTAAGAATTGATACAGCTGCTGGAAGTACAACTGCTACTGCTGAAGAATTACATGCTTATATGTTATCTTGTTTATCATTAAAAGGTGATATTCCAAAAGCTAGTGAAATCCAAACTTTTACACTTGATCAAAATGGTGCTGTAGCATTAAAATTTGAAAACACTAATGCTAGATGTGCTACACTTAGTAATGTAAATGATGAAGTTGCTGCTGATACTCCAGTTGTTGTTGGTGGAACTGCCGTTTGTACATCAAAATAATAAAATTAAAACTACGAAAGTAGTTTTTTTTTAAAATTAATTATATAAAAAATTTTTTATTAATAAAAATCATATAAGTAATTTACATACTCAAATATTAATGATATAATCTATATAGATAATAAGGAGGAAAATTATGAAAAAGAATAATAAAGGTTTCACATTAATTGAACTTTTAGCAGTTATCTTAATTCTTGGTATTATTGCATTAATAGCAATTCCAACTGTAAACAGTATTCTAAAGGAATCACGTACAGGAGCTTGGAAATCAACTGCTAGTCAAATGACTAAGGCTGCAGAAAATTATTTCCAATTAAAACAAATTAAAAACCAAGATTATGTAGTAGACTTTAAAACTGGAAAAGCAAATAATGGTTTGTACTTTGAAAATGAAAAACAAACTAGTGCTGAAAAAGAAGTTGCTGATAAACCTACTCCAGCTACAGCATATAAAATAATGTTAGCTGCTTTATCACTTAAAGGTGATATACCAAAAGAAGCTGAAATTGATTTATTCCAAATTGATCAAAATGGTGCTGTTGCTTTAGCATTTAGCAATACTAATGCATATTGTATGACTGTTGATGGTAGTGCTGATTTCAAAGATACAGATTATACTGCTGTAAAAAATGCTATAACTGGTGGAAGTACTACATTTAATACTGCAACAGGAATGTATGGAAGTACAAAATTAAAAATTGGTGGAACTGCTGTTTGCGTTTCAAAATAATTATAAAAAAACTACATTTGTAGTTTTTTTGTTTACTTAAAAAATTAAAAATGATATAATAATATTATAATAGAGGAGGAAATGTATGAAAAAGAATAAAGGTTTCACATTAATTGAACTTTTAGCAGTTATCTTAATTCTTGGTATTATTGCATTAATAGCAATTCCAACTGTAAACAGTATTCTAAAGGAATCACGTACAGGAGCTTGGAAATCAACTGCTAGTCAAATGACTAAGGCTGCAGAAAATTATTTCCAATTAAAGCAAATCAAAAACCAAGATTATGTAGTAGATTTTAAAACTGGAAAAGCAAGTAATAATAAATTCTTTACTGATAAAGGTCAAACAAGTGCTACAGGTGCTGCTGCATTAGATTTAAATGCTGCTGGTAATAAAGAAAAAGTATATAGTATTATGCTTGAATCTTTATCATTAAAAGGTGATATTCCTAAATTTGATGAAATTGATTTATTCCAAATTGATACAAATGGTGCTGTTGCTTTAGCATTTAGTAATACTAATGCATACTGTATGACTGTTGATGGTAATGCTGATTTCACTGCTGATGATTATGAAGATGTAAAAGGTATTAAAACTACAGGATCATTTAATGCATCAGGATTATTTGTTAAAGATACTACTAAAACAAAATTAAAAATTGGTGGAACTGCTGTTTGTGTTTCAAAATAATATAATAAGACTATCCGAAAGGATAGTTTTTTATTTTTTAGCACTTACCTATTGACAGTGCTAAAATTAAGTGTTATACTTAAGTAGCAATCAGTTAAGAAGAGTGCTAAAAATAATTTTATAGCATAAGATTGTATATAGAGGTGATGTAATGTTAAATCAAAGACAAGCTGATCTTTTAAAACTTATAGTAGAAGATTATATTAAGACTGCAAGACCAGTAAGTTCAAATTCTTTAGCAAATATTATGGATGTATCTAGTGCTACAGTAAGAAATGAAATGGCATTTTTAGAAGAAAATGGATTGATTGAAAAAACTCATATTTCTTCAGGAAGAATACCGAGTGAAAAAGGATATAGATATTATGTAGATAATATTATGAAGCCAAAAGAATTAACTGGAGAAGATATGTTAAAACTTCAAACAATATTCCATAATAATAATTTAATGTTAGCAGATTATATTACAAAAAGTGTTGAAATTGTTTCTGAAATGACAAGCTTAACTGCTGTTGTTTTAGGGGGTTCTAGCAAAGAAAATAGAATTTCTAGAGTAGAAGTAATTCCTTTATCAGAAACTGCCATGGTAGCTGTTATAGTTACAGATAAAGGACATGTAGAACACAAAAATATAGTAATGGAAGAAAATGTTAATATTAATGATATTAAGAAGACTGTTGATGTAATTAATAAATTAATTGTTGGAACACCAATAGATGAAGCATCAACTAAACTAGAATATGAAGTAAAACCTGTAATTGCAAAATGTATAAAACAACATGAGGTTTTATATAATGCTTTCTATAGTGCATTTTCAGATTTTTCTAATTCATCATTTACAATGAAAGGTAGACAAAATATATTAATGCAACCTGAATTTGATGATACTGAAAGAATTAGAGAAATAATTAGTAAATTTGAAGATAAAGAAGTCGTTAATAGCATAAAAGCTAGTGATGAGGGAATAAATATATATATAGGAAGCGAAAATGAATTTGATGATGATGTTACAATTATAAAAACAAAATATAATGTTGATGGTGAAGAAGGTACTATCGCATTAATAGGACCTAAAAGAATGGAATATGATAGAGTAATATCATTACTTGATTATATTATTAAAAATATTAACAAATAAACACCAAGGAGGCCTTATGAAGAAATGTAATTGTGAAGCCGATTGCAAATGTGAAAAAGAAGAAGTAAATAAAACTGAAAAAGAAGTAAATAAAACTGAAGAAGAAGTAAATAAAACTGAAGAAGAAGTAAATAAAACTGAAGAAAAAGAAGTTAAAGTAAAAGAATGCAAAGGCAAAGAAAAGAAAAATGAAACAAAAGAATTATTAGAAGAAGCTAATAATAAAATAAAAGAATTAGAAGAGGCACTTTTAAGAACTAAAGCTGATAATATAAATTATAGAAAAAGATTAGAAGATGAACAAGCAAGATTACTTAAATTTGCAAACGAAGGATTAGTTAAAGAAATTCTTCCAATCATCGATAATTTTGAAAGAGCAATTAAATTTGATGTTGAAAATGAAGATCCTGAATTGGCTAAATTATTAGAAGGATTTAAAATGGTATATTGCTCACTTATAGAAGTATTAAACAAATATTCAGTAAAAGAAATTGAAGTATTAAATAAACCTTATGATGCAGCTAATGCACAAGCTGTTATTCAAGAACCTAAAGATGGTGTTGAACCAGGAATCGTTACTGAAGTATTCCAAAAAGGTTATGAATTAAAAGGTAAAGTAATTAGACCAGCAATGGTTAAAGTAAGCGCATAAGAAAGGATATGATAGTATGGCAAAAACAATAGGTATAGATTTAGGTACAACTAATAGTTGTGTATGTGTTTATGAAGGTGGAGAAGCAAAAGTTATTGCTAATCCAGAAGGTGAAAGAACTACTCCATCAGTAGTTGCATTTAAAAATGGAGAAATTATTGTAGGTGGAGCTGCAAAGAGACAAACTGTAGTTAATCCTGATACAATAAGTTCTATTAAAAGATTAATGGGTACTAAAGAAAAAGTACATGCTAATGGAAAAGATTATACTCCAGAAGAAGTATCTGCAATGATTTTAAGTGATTTAAAGAAAACTGCAGAAGCATATTTAGGAGAAAAAGTTACTAAAGCAGTTATTACAGTTCCAGCATATTTTAATGATGCTCAACGTCAAGCAACTAAAAATGCAGGTAAAATAGCAGGATTAGAAGTTGAAAGAATTATTAATGAACCAACTGCTGCAGCACTTGCATATGGTCTTGATAAACAAGAAGAAAGTCAAAAAGTACTTGTTTACGATTTAGGTGGAGGTACATTCGATGTATCAATTCTTGAATTAGGAGACGGTGTATTTGAAGTATTATCTACATCAGGAAATAACAAATTAGGTGGAGATGACTTCGATCACAAAGTTGTAGAATTCATTTTAAATGAAATTGAAAAAGAACATAAAATTGATTTAAGTAATGATAAAATGGCAATGCAAAGAATTAAAGATGCTGCTGAAAAAGCTAAAAAAGATTTAAGTGGTGTAACAACTACTACAATTTCATTACCATTCTTAGCTCAATCATCTGATGGTGTTGTAAACTTTGAAACTAATTTAACAAGAGCTAAATTTGAAGAATTAACTCATGATTTAGTAGAAGAAACTTTAACTCCTGTTAGAAAAGCATTAAAAGATGCAGGATTAAAAGCTAGTGACTTAGATAAAGTATTATTAGTAGGTGGATCTACTCGTATTCCTAAAGTTCAAGAAGTAGTTAAAAAAGAACTTGGAAAAGAACCATCAAAAGGTGTTAACCCTGATGAAGTTGTTGCTATGGGAGCAGCTATTCAAGGTGGTGTATTAACAGGAGAAGTTAACGATATCGTTTTACTTGATGTTACACCATTATCATTAGGTATTGAAACATTAGGTGGAGTATGTACAGTATTAATTCCAAGAAATACAACAATTCCAACAAGTAAATCACAAGTGTTCTCAACTGCAGCTGATAACCAACCAGCAGTAGATATTCATATCTTACAAGGTGAAAGATCAATGGCAGCTGACAATAAAACTTTAGGAAATTTCCAATTAACAGGAATTCCAGCAGCACCACGTGGTGTACCTCAAATCGAAGTTACATTTGATATTGATGCTAATGGTATTGTTAATGTTAAAGCTAAAGATTTAGGAACAGGAAAAGAACAAAAAATTACAATTACTGCTAATAACACATTATCTGAAGAAGAAATAGATAAAATGATGAAAGAAGCAGAAGCTAATAAAGAAGCAGATGAAAAGAGAAAAGAAGAAGCTGACGCAAGAAATGAAGCTGAACAATTAATCTTTATGACTGAAAAATCTATTAAAGATTTAGGTGATAAAGTATCTAATGAAGATAAAGAAAAAGCTGAAAATGGAATTAAAGAATTAAAAGAAGCATTAGAAAAAGGTAAAATTGAAGATATTAAAGCTAAAAAAGATGCTTTACAAGAAACTGCTATGGCATTAGGTGCTAAAGTTTATGAAGAAGCTGCAAAAGCTCAACAAGAACAAGAATCTAATGAAACTAAAGAAGATAAAAAAGACGACGTAATCGACGCTGAATTTGAAGAATAATAAAAAGGTTCTAGTAGTATTACTAGAACCTTATAATTTAAAATAAGGAGATACAACATATGGCAATACAAGAAAAGAAAAGAAGTGAAATTGAAGATATCTATAAATGGGATCTAACACCTATTTATAAAAATGAAGAAGAATTTCTAAAAGAATATGAAGAAATGAAAAAAGAAATTAAAAAAATAGAAATATATAATAATCATTTATTAGATAATGCTGAAACTTTATATAAAGCATTAGAACTTGATTCTGATATTTCTAGAAAAATGGAAAAATTATATACTTATGCTCACTTAAATTATGATAGTGAAACAAATAATACTAAATATGATGTTAACCATCAAAAAATGGAAAATTTATATCAAAAATATTGTGAATTAAATTCTTATTTTGTTCCACAATTATTAAAAGCTGATATTGAACTAATTAAGAAATTTAAGGAAGAATGCCCTAAGCTAGAAAGATTTAAAATGGAATTAGATGATATATTTAGATATAAAGGTCATACTTTATCAGAAGTGGAAACAAAATTACTTTCTAAATATGGAAACATTTTAGGACAATCTAGTGAAATTTATAATAAATTAACAGATACTGATATGAAATTTGGAATTATTAAAGATAGTGAAGGTAATGAAGTAGAAATGACTGAAAGTAATTACTCAGTATATTTACAAGATAGAGATAGAAAAGTACGTAAAGATGCATTTGATTTAATGTATAAAACATACAAAAACTTTATAAATACAATTGCATGTACTTATAAAAATTTCTGTGAATTACAAAAGGTAGAGGCTGAGGTTAAAAATTTCAATTCTTCATTAGAAGAATCATTATTTCATGATAGTGTAGATGTAAGTATTTATGAAAATTTAATTAATTCTGTAAATGAAGGATTAGAACCTTTATATAGATATTATAAAATTAAAAAAGAAATATTAAATTTAGACGAATTTCATTTATATGATAATTATGTAGACTTAATTGAATTAGAGGAAACTGATTATACATTTGAACAAGCTAAAGAATTAGTAATTAAGGCGCTTAGTGTTTTAGGTGATGATTATATTACAGATTTAAAAAAGGCATTTGATGAAAAATGGATTGATATATATCCTAATGTAAGTAAACGTGGTGGTGCTTATTCTGGAGGATGTTATGATACTAATCCATATGTTTTATTAAATTATCAAGGAAAACTTGATGATGTTTCAACACTTGCTCATGAATTAGGTCATTCAATGCATAGTTATTATTCAAAGAAAGCTAATTCGTATGAAGAGGCTGATTATAAAATATTTGTTGCAGAAGTAGCAAGTACAGTTAATGAACTATTATTATGTAAATATATTATTAATAATTCAAAAAATAGAGAAGAAAAATTAAATGTTTTAAATAGAATGTTAGATTTATTTAAAGGAACATTATATCGTCAAACAATGTTTGCCGAATTTGAAAAAAAAGCACATGAAATGTGTGAAAATGATGAAATATTAACAAGTGAAAATTTATGTAGTATGTATTACGACTTAAATAAAAAATACTTTGGTGATGATGTAGTAGTAGATGAACAAATTAAATATGAATGGGCAAGAATTCCTCATTTCTATTATAATTTTTATGTTTATAAATATGCTACAGGAATATCTGCCGCATGTTATATTGTAAATAATATCTTAAGTGGTGATAAATTAGCTTTAGAAAATTACAAAAAATTCTTATCTTTAGGTGGAAGTATGAAACCTGTTGATGAATTAAAAGTAGCTGGTGTAGATATGAATGATAAAGAAGTAGTTAATAGTGCCATCAAAATGTTTGACGAAACATTAGACGATTTTGTTAAAGTTTATAAAAAAATATAGGTGGTGAATTATGGATAAAAGAGATTATTATGACGTCTTGGGTGTAAGTAAAAATGCAACTGAACAAGAAATTAAAAGTGCATTTAGAAAATTAGCAAAAAAATATCATCCTGATGTATCAAAAGAACCTGATGCTGCAGAGAAATTTAAAGAAGCTCAAGAAGCATATTCTGTTTTGTCAGATGAACAAAAAAGAAAACAATATGATCAATTTGGTCATGCCGCATTTAGTCAAGGAGCAGGAGGATTCGGTGGATTCGATGCTAGTAGCTTTGATTTTTCAGATATATTTGATGACTTATTTGGCGGTGGATTTGGTGGATTTGGTGGATTTTCTGGTGGATCTTCTAGTAGACCTAGAAAAGGTAGAGATTCAGTTATTACAGTAAATCTTACTTTTGAAGAAGCTGTATTTGGTTGTACTAAAAGTGTAACTATAAATACAACTGAAAAATGTAGTGAATGTAAAGGTGAAGGTGGACATAATATAAAAACATGTTCAACTTGCCATGGTAGTGGAAATGTAACACAAGAACAAAGAACACCATTTGGAACATTTATGACTAAAGGAACATGTCCAAAGTGTCAAGGAAAAGGTAAATCTTATGAGACAAGATGTTCAAAATGTAGTGGTACTGGAAAAGTAAATGTAACATCTAAGAAAGAAGTTAAAGTTCCTGCTGGTGTTGATAGTGGAAATCAACTACGTATTAGTGGTGCTGGAGAACCTGGTATTAATGGTGGACCAAATGGAGATGTTTATATTGAATTTAATGTTAAAAAACATCCAATATTTGAAAGAAATGGAAATGATATTTATTTAGAATTACCAATTACTGTTGCTGAAGCTGCTTTAGGATGTAAAAAAGAAGTTCCAACACTATATGGAACTGTAAAACTTTCTATTCCTGCTGGTAGTGAATCTGGTGATAAACATCGTATGAGACTTAAAGGTGTACAATCAGTTAATAGTTTTGGTAAAGGTGATATGTATGTCATAATTGATGTAGTAGTACCTAAAAAATTAACGAGAGAACAAAAAAAATTATTTGAACAATTAGCAAAAACTGATTTAGATTCAGATGATAGATTTGATGAAATAAAAAAATTTACAAATTAAAAAAGGCTAATGCCTTTTTTTTATGTTATAATTATAATAGGTGATAGTATGAAACGTGGGTTTACATTAGTAGAATTACTTGCTGTATTGATACTTCTTGGAGTAGTATCATTAATTGCAATACCATCGATTGGTAAAATATTAAATAGATCAAGAGAAAAAGCACGTGAATCTACTAAAAATGAATTAATAAAAGCTGCAAAAAATTATTATGCTGATAATATTAGGGAACTTCCAGATGATGGTTCATATAAGTGTTTATCAGTATCCGAAATAGAGGAAAGTGGATATATTTCGAATGATGATATTGTTGATCCAACAACTGAAGAAAAATTAACTGGATATGTTAAAATATATTTTGATAATACATATAATCAATATACATATGAATATGTTAAATCTTGCGAATAATATAGAATAATGGTGATTTTATGAAGAAAGGTTTTACGTTAGTAGAATTACTTGCTGTAATGATACTTCTTGGTATTGTTTCATTAATTGCTATACCATCAATTGGTAAAATGTTAATTAGATCAAGAGAAAATGCATATGAATCTACTAAAAATGAATTGATAAAAGCTGCAAAAAAATATGCTGCAGAGCATACAGGTGAATTACCAGTTCGAGAATGGAATTCAGTAGAAAAATGTTTAAGCATAAATGATATAGTTAAAAATGGATATATTAATGAAGATGAAGTAATAGATCCTAGAACTGAACAAACAATGATAGGATTTATAAAAATTACATATGATGCATCATATAAACAATATGTTTATGAATACAAAGAAGAATGTAATATACAAAATGTATCTAGTGAAACTGTAATTTTCAATACATCAAATGTAGCACAAACTTATGTTGTACCTAAAACAGGAAAATATAAAATAGAATTATGGGGTGCTCGTGGTGGTGCTACTTCTAAAAATAGTACATATGCTGGATATGGTGGATATACTTCTGGTATTATTGAATTAAAAGCAAATACTAAATTATATTTTTATGTAGGATCTACAACTGATTCTAAAAGTCCAGGATTTAATGGTGGTGGATCAGGTTGTATTAGTAACAATATACAAGGATTAGGTGGCGGAGGTGCTACTGATGTAAGACTTATAAGTGGTGCTTGGGATAATGAAAATGGTTTAAGAAGTCGTATTATGGTTGCCGGTGGAGGTGGTGGTACAAATTTATGGTATAGTACTGCTCCACTTTCTGGTGGTGGAATTGTTGAATATTTAAGAGGAGGTTTTGGCGGAGGACTAAATGGAGGTCCTGGTTATAGATATAATGGATCTCAATTAGTAGGTGATTTTGCAGGTGGTACACAAACAACCGGTTTTGCATTTGGAAAAGGTGGTAATGCTATTGCTCCAACAAGTTTAGCTGGATGGGGTGCTGAAGGCCGTGGAGGCGGCGGTGGAGGATACTATGGTGGTATTGCTCAAACTGCAGCTGGTTCTTTCAGTAATGCTGCTGGTGGTGGTGGCTCTTCATATATTTCGGGTCACACAGGTTGTGTTGCCGTTTCATCTGAAACTTCTTCAACACCTAAATCAGGATGTACTAATGGTACTACAAATAATGATTGTTCAATTCATTATTCAGGTAAATTCTTTACTAGTACAATTATAAAAAATGGTAGTGAAGTAATGCCTGATTCAAATGGAGGAACTATGACAGGTAATAGTGGTGATGGAAAAGCAAAAATTTCATATATAGGAGAATAAAAAATGGACTAGTTTTCTAGTCCTTTTTCTATACATAATATTATTTTTTCTTTTAATTCATCATTACTATTTTTCCATAGTATTTCAAAAAATACTCCAAGTCCTGGTAATACAACTTCATCACTATCATTAATTGAATCATTAATAGAATCAATTATATCTTTTTTAGAACATCCATTAAAATTATTAATTATACTTTTTCTAATATCTGTATTCATTTAATCACCTTTAATATAATGTTCATTATTTTTATATTTATACCATATAAAAATTAGATTCTTGATATGTTGGATTCATATTATTACCACTAATCATTCCTTCTAATCTTGCGACTCTTTTTTCAAGATTCATAATTTGTTCATTCATTTTACTAATTGTATTCATATCACTATTATAAATAGGCATTACAGGGTTCATTGGAGGCATTTGATACATAGGCATTGATGGATAATTACAATTTCTTTCTTTTTTCAAAATAACCACTCTCTTTTCTAATTAAATTATATGCTTTTCTTTATTTTTGGTGCTTTATATGTTAAAATTATATATGGACTATTTCGGGAGGTATTTATGAGATTAAGAAATGTTAGTGGTGCTAAAGAAAAGATTGAAGCATCAAAATATATTGTTTTAGAGCCAAAAGAAAATAAAGGAAAATGGAAAAAAGTATTTGGTAATGATAATCCAATTCATATTGAAATTGGGATGGGGAAAGGTAAATTTATTTTTGAACATGCTTTAAGAGATAGAGATATAAACTTTATTGGAATTGAAAAATTTGATAGTGTAATGGTAAGAGCTATAGAAAAATTAGAAGATGTAGAACTTGATAATTTAAAATTAATACGTACTGATGCATTAAAAATAGATGAAATATTTGATAAAGAAATTGATACCATATATTTAAATTTTTCGGATCCATGGCCTAAAAATAGACATGAAGATAGAAGATTATCTAGTGAAATTTTTTTAAAAAAATATGATAATGTATTTAAAAGTGCAAAAAGTATCATAATGAAAACAGATAATAGAAAATTATTTGAATTCTCTTTAATTTCTTTTGTTAATCATGGATATAAAATAGAAGAAATTTCTTTAGACTTACATAACGATGATTATAAAGATAATATTGAAACAGAATATGAAACTAAATTTTCTAATTTAGGTCAAAACATTTATATGGTTAAAGTTTCTAAAATGTAAATTGACATGTAAAAATAGAAAATACTATATAAATAAATATTTTTTTGATATAATTTAAGTATAGAAGGTGTGATATGAAAAAACTAATAATAATGTTGTTATCAGTATTCCTTCTTACAGGGTGTACAGCCGTTAGAATTAATACTGATAAAATTGATACAATTATTAATGTCGTACTATCAAAAGATAATACTTTATATAACACCATTGGAAAAGGATATAAATATTATAAGCCACGTGGAGTTACATATATAGATACTAATGAATTTAATGAAAAATTATATTCAAATGGAAACTATTATTATTTATATGTAGACATTAATAGTTATTATTATAAAAAAGAATTTGAATATAAAGAAAATAATGAATCCTTTTATTCAAAATATATTGATATTAATGATAAATATGGATATCTTGAAATTAATGAATATAAAGGTAAATACTTAATTGAATTTATGTATAATTATGCTAAAATTGAAGCTGTTGTAAATAAGGAAAATATAAATGAGGTAGTATTAAATGCTAGTTACATTTTATCAACAATAAAATATAATAGTAACGTAATCAAAATTATGTTAAATGAAGATTACTTTACAAATAAAGAGGAAAGATATGATATTTTTACTCCAAAGATTGAAAAACCAAGTAATGTAATAACTTTTGAAAAAGAATGAGGGTGAAAAAATGGGCTTTTTAGACAAAGTAAAAAATATGTTTATCGAGGAAGTAGAAGAAGATGAACCAATAAAAAAAGAAGTGATACAAGTTAAAATACCAACCCCTGTTGAAGAACATGAAGAAGAAAAAGAATTAGAACAAGAAGTAGAAGTAGAACCAAAGAAAGAAGAGAAAAAACCTTTACCAACTTTCTTTGATGATAGTGATTTTGCAGATTTAGAAGTTGAAAAAAAAGAAGAAGAACCAAAGATGAATACATCTGAAACTGGATATGTAAGAAAAGAACCTGTACCAATTGTTAAACCAACTATTACGGGATATAATGGAAGAAGAGAAGAAACTAAAAAAGTATTTACTCCTACTCCTATAATTTCACCTGTTTATGGTGTCTTAGATAAAAATTATAAAAAAGATGAAATAACTTCTAAAAAGAAAAATTCTACAGTTACCACTTTACATAGTGAATTGAATCCTGTAAATATTGATGATATTAGAAATAAGGCTTTCGGAACGTTAGAAGATGAAATAGATACTAATTTAATTAGTAAAGAGGATTTAATGTTTACAAGTAAAAAAGTTGAAGAGCCTAAGGTGGAAGAGAAAGTACAAGCTCCGATTGATATTTTTGCTGAGTTAGAAAATGCTTCATTAGAAGAAGAACCTGTTTTAGAATCAGATGACGATAATTATGATGCTTTTGATAGATTATTTAATAGTTATGATTTTTCGAAAACACCAGAACCTAAAGTTGAGGATACATTAAATAAGGATTATGATGAATTAGAAAAAGATATTAATGTAGATGAAAAATATAATAGTTCTAATTTATTTAATTTAATAGATGAAATGTATGAAAAAAAGGATGGTGAATAAATGGAAGCATTAAATGAAGTATTTCCTGTAATATTATATGGATTATTGATTATACTTGTAGTAGTTTTAATAATTTTAGTTGTTAAATTAATTAAAACTATTTCAAAAGTAGATCTTGTTGTTGATGATGTTAATTTAAAAGTTAAAAAGCTTGATGGTGTTTTTAATATTGTTGATAATACTGCAGATGCTATTAGCAATTTTAGCGATAAATTTGCTAATATATTAGCCGGGAGTATTAATGCAGTATTTAATAAAAAAAGGAAAGGTGACGATAACGATGAGTAAACAAAAAAAAGGTGGATTAGGCAAATTTATTGCAGGTCTTGGACTTGGTGCTTTAGCTGGTGTATTATTTGCTCCTAAAGCAGGAAGTGAAACTAGAAAAGAATTAAAAGCTAAATTAGATGAATTATTAGAAAAATTAAAAGATGTAGATAAAAAAGAAGTAAAAGAATATGTTGAAGCTAAAATATTTGAAATTAAAGAAGCTTTAGATGATTTAGATAAAGAAAAAGTATTAAAAATTGCTAAAAAGAAAGCAAGTGAAATTCAAGATTTAGCAGACGAATTAGTTGACTATGCCATTGAAAAAGGTACTCCAATTTTAGAAAAAGCTGCAGCTGACGTAAGAGCAAAAGCTGTTGAAGTTACTAAAGAAGTACTTGAAAAATTAGAAGAGAAATAACAAGTATTATTAGCACATACATAATTTTATGTATGTGCTTTTTATCAATTGTAATATTTAGAATATTATAGTATAATTAGTATTGATTGAGGTGGATATATGAATTTTATTAAAAAAAATTCTATTGAATTTATTTCACTAGTAGTATTTTTAGTTTTACTAATTGGTGGAGGATTATTTTTCTTATCAATGTGGAATCAAGGAACAGGAACAAAATATGGTTCTAGATTAGAAGGAATTAATAAAATTAAAATAAGTGAAAGTGATTTAAATAAAATAGAAAAAAAAATAAAAGAAAATAAAAATGTAAACAAAGTATCTTCAAATATTAAAGGTCGTATTATTAATTTTGTAATAACATTTAATACTGGATTTGATATTAATGCGGCAAAAAGTCATGCTAATGTAATATTAGATGATAACTTTTCAAAAGATGAATTAGAATTTTATGATATACAAGTTTTTTTACTAGAAAAAGATAGTGCTGAAGGTACTAAATTTCCTGTAATAGGTTATAAAAGAAAATCTGGAAATGAATTTGTATGGTCAAATAATAAGTAAAAGGGTGAGTGTATGAAGAAAAAAAATATAATCATAACTATAATTGTTATTGCCATTACAGTTGTTTGTGGAATTTTATTATATGTTTTTAATGCAGAAGATAAAGAGTCAACATTAACATTAAGTGAAAAAACATGGATTGAAAATAACAAAAATAATATAATTGATCTTGGAGTAATAAATAATATAGCAATATTGAATTACTCAGGAAAAGGGTTGTTTTTTGATTTTATAGAAGCAATGGAAGAAGATACAGGTCTAGATTTTAATAAAATTTCTTATGAAATTGATGAAAAAAATACGAATGATTATTCATTTAAAAAAGTAGATAATATAGGTAAAAATGAAATTTTAATATATAGTGATAATTATGTATTAATTGGAAATAAAAATAATAAATTTAATAATTTAGATGATATTAAAGAAGGAACTGTCGGTGTTCTTGAAGATAATTTAAGTGATACAAATAAATACTTAAATAATGATAATCTATTATATAAATCTTATAAAGATGTTGATTCATTAATAGAAGATTTTACTAGTGAAGATACAAAATTAACATATATAATTCTTCCAAAATTATTATTTATTAGTAATTTAGAAGATAAAGAGGATGGATTATATATCAATTATAATATAACTGAAATGAAAGATAATTATGTATTAAAATTAGGTGATGAAAAAATTCTTAATAACATAATTAAAAAATACTATAAAAAATGGAGTAGTGAAAAGTTTAACGATGAATTTGCTACACATTTTACAAATATGTATTTTACAATTCATAAAGTAGATGAAAAAGATAAAGTAAGATTTAGAAGTAAAAGATATGTTTATGGATTTGTTGAAAATGCTCCATATGATATTGAAATTAACAATAAATTATTAGGTATTAATAGCGAAATTATTAAGAAATTCTCTGAATTATCCAATGTAGAGATTTCATATCAAGGATATTCAAATACAAAAAAATTATTTAAAGCATTTAATGAAAATAAGGTAGATTTCTACTTCAATTCATATAGTAATCAAAAATTTAATACAGATGTTTATAAAACTGTTTCAACATTTGATGAACAAATAGTCATTTTATCAAAAATTAGTAATAATGTTGTAATTAATTCAGTTAAGTCTTTAAGAAATTATAAAGTATCTGTTATTGAAAATTCTAAGATTCATGATGAATTATTAGACCAAGGTATAAAAGTAGAAACATATAAAAATATCAATTCATTGTTAAATTCGTTAAATAATGATAGTATTGTTGCTGTTGATAAAGTGACATATGATTTTTATAAAAATCAAGAATTTTCATCATTTAATGCTGATTTAGTATATAACTTAAATGATGATTATGAATATATTGTAAGAGATATTAAAAATAATGAGGTTTTTGAAGAATTCTTTAATTATTATTTAAGTTTTGTCAATGAAGCAATGTATACAAATGAAGGATATTATAAAGTTGTATCTAATACATCAAATACTAATATTTTAAAAGCTATTGTTATTTCAATTATTGCATTATTAATTATTTTAGTAATTTTAATATTAGGAAGTAAATTTAGACCTAATAAGCCTAAGAAAAGAAAAATTAATATGAAAAAAGAAGATAAACTAAAATATATTGATATGCTAACTTCATTAAAAAATAGAAATTATTTAAATGAAAGAATAGAAATTTGGGATGAATCAGAAGTTTATCCACAAAGTATTATTATTGTAGATTTAAATAATATAGCATATATTAACGATAATTATGGACATCAAGAAGGAGATAATGTAATTAAACAAGCTGCTAGCATTTTAATCACAAATCAAATCCCAAATAGTGATATTATTAGAACTAATGGTAACGAATTCTTAATTTACTTAGTAGAATATGATGAAAAGAAAGTAGTATCATATATCAAAAAATTAAATAAAGAATTTAAAGAATTATCTCATGGATTTGGTGCTGCTATTGGTTATAGTATGATAACTGATGGAATTAAAACAATAGATGATGCAGTTAATGAAGCAACATTAGATATGAGAAATAATAAAGAAGAATTAAATAATTAATGAAAAATATAAAAAAATATATAAAAAGATTATATAAAGTGATAAGAAAAAATGAAATGCGCATACTTCCTGGTCAAATTGCGTATTTCATTGTCTTATCAATTATACCATTAGTTTCTCTAATAGGATATATAGCATCATTATTTAGTATTGATGTAGAATATGTTGTAGATGCTATAAATGGGTCATTACCAAAACAAATAATAGAGATTATTTTACCTGCTTTTAGTAATCCTAGTTTACTTACAGGTATTTCATTTATAATAGTTTTCTTTATTGCTAGTAATGGGACTAGTTCAATAATTGTTGCTTCTAATATTTTATTTAAATTAGAAGATACAGGGTATATTAGAAGAAGAATTAAAGCTTTTTTAATGCTTTTGATTCTTGTATCATTATTCTTATTTATGCTTATTGTTCTAGCATTTGGTGATAATCTGATTAAAATTGTATTTAAACTTATATTTACGAGTTCTGTTCCTAAAGCTGTTTATGAAATGTTTTTATTTGCAAAATGGCTAGTAGGTTTATTAATTGTATTTATACTTGTAAAAATGATTTTTACAATAGCACCAGATTCACCAATTCCTAGTAAAAATATGAATAAAGGAGCTTTGTTTACTACTTTATCATGGTTACTTATTACAAGTATTTATTCTATATATGTAACAAATTTTGCAGATTATAGTTTATTCTATGGTAGTTTAGCAAACATTGTAATTCTTATGATTTGGATTTATATCTTATCATATACTCTTGTTATTGGAATAGCTATAAATAGCGATGATTATTTAGAAGATAAAAAAGAAATAGAAGTGCAATAAAACATTTCTATTTTTTTGTAATTATGTTATAATTTATAATAGGTGATACTAATGAATAAAACAAAGATAATAGCAACAGTAGGACCAGTAAGTAATAGTACTGAAAAACTTGAACAATTAATAAAAAATGGGGTAGATGTTTTTAGGATTAATCTTAGCTATGCAACTAAAGAGTTTTGTTTAGATATAAAAGAAAAATTAGATTATTTAAATCAAAAACTTAATACTAATATAGCTTTAATGTTTGATACATGTGGACCAGAAGTTAGAGTTGGTAGAATTCATGAAAAAGAAGCAGAATTGATTACTGATACTAAAATACGAATATATACAGATGATGTTTTAGGAGATCAAACAAAATTTTCATTAGACTATAAAAGATTAATTAAAGACGTAAATTATGATACTATTATTAAACTTTCAAATGGTAAAGTAGAGTTACAAGTTCTTGATAAAGGAAATGATTATTTATTATGTTTAGTAATAAAAGGTGGCATAGTAAGAGAAAATTCAATTGCTAATATATTAGATGTTGATTTAGATTTACCTTTTATATCAGAAAAAGATAAAGATTTTATTAAATTTGCGGATGAATTAAATATAGATTTTTTATGTTTATCTGCGGTAGAATCACATGAACATATACTTGAAGCAAACGATTTATTGATTGATTTGGGTAATAATCATATGAGTATTATTGCAAAAATACAAAATGAACAAGCTATTACTAATATTGACGAAATAATTAATGCTAGCGATGGAGTTTTGATTTCTCGTGGCGATTTAGGAATAGAAGTTCCTATGGAAAGAATTCCTGGTATTCAAAAAACTATAGTTAGTAAGTGTCAGGATAAAGGTAAAATTAGCATTGTTGCAACAGAAATGATGGCATCAATGGAAAATAATTTAGTACCTACACGTGCTGAAGTTAGTGATGTTGCTAATGCAGTTTTAGATGGTACTGATGCTGTAATGTTATCTGGTGAAACAACAATAGGAAAATACCCTGTTGAAACTGTAATTGCTATGGAAAAAATATTAGAATCAGCTGAACATGATATTGAATATACAGAATTTATAGATAAAGCATTAAAAACTGAAAATAAAGATATAACTGGACTTATTGCACATAGTGTAACTGATGCTGCATTATATTTAAAATGTAAAGCTATATTTACACCTACAATGAGTGGATATACTGCTAGAAAAATTAGTAGATTTCGTCCATATTGTCCAATCATTGCTGCAAGCCCTGATATTGAGACAGTTAAGTCTTTACAATTATATTTTGGTGTTTATCCTATATTAATTAATGAACCTAAAACAATTGATAGAGTGATTGAACTATCAAAGAAACATATAAAAGATAAAATAGATATAAATCCAAAAGACAAGTATATTATTACTGGCGGGTATCCATTTAAAGAAGTGAAATATACTAACTTTATGAAAATAGAAGAGATGTAGTAAAAGGGGTGAATAAATGTATAATTTAGGAGATCAATTTAAAAGAAAACAAGAATGCGGAAAAGCAAATGAGAAGTGTATTTATAAAGGAAATAAATATAGAATTACTGTATTATCTGAAAGATTAATAAGATTAGAATACAGTGAAAATGGACAATTTTTAGATGCTCCTACAGAATTAGTATGGAATAGAGTATTTGAAGAACCTAAATTTGCAGCAAAAGAAGATGGACAATATCTTGAAATTAAAACACCATATTTAACTTTATCTTATACTAAGGAAAAACCATTTAATAGTGGTGCTATGAATCCAACTGCTAATTTAAAAATTTTAGTTAATAATTCGGACAAATTTTGGCATTTCGGACATCCAGAAGTTAGAAACTTTCAAAGTCCATTAGATTTTCTTAGTGTAGGAAAAAATAAAGGACGTACACAAAAGAGTTTATTTTCTATTGATGGATTTTGTAGTATAGATGATTCTAAATCAAAAATATTTTTAGAATCAGGTGAACTAGTTCCTAGAGAATTTAATCAAATAGATACATATGTATTTATATATTTAAATGATTTTGATAAGTGTTTGAAGGATTATTTCACACTTACTGGAAAACCTGCACTTATACCACGTTATGCATTAGGTAATTGGTGGTGTAAAAATGAAAAGTATAATGAAGAACACATTAAAAAACTAGTTGGTGCTTTTGAACATAATGAAATACCTTTATCAATATTACTTCTTGATAAAGATTGGCATAAAAGAAAAGATTTAGGGAACAATAAATTTTCTAAAACGGGTTTCTCATTTGATAGATCATTATTTAAAGATCCAGTAGAGTTAATTAATTTTCTTCATTCAAAGGGTATAAGATTAGGTCTTAATATAAATCCGGGAGAAGGTATATATAATATAGATGATTTCTATGAAAAAGCGACACAATATTTAACTCCTGATTCTAATGGTGTAATTCCATTTAATGTATTTGACCCAAAATTTGTAGATGTTTATATCAAATTATTTATTCATCCACTTGATACAATCGGAACAGACTTTTATTGGGTAGATTATTATGATAAAGATAAAACAGAAGATTTATTTTTACTTAAACATTATCAATTTTATGATATGATGAGGGATTACAAGAGAAGACCTATGATTCTAGGATATAATTCTGGAATTGCTGCTCATAGATACCCTGTATTATATTCAGGAAGAACTGTTGTAAGTTGGGATACATTAAGAGCAATTCCACTACATAATGCACATGCATCTAATATTGGTGTTAGTTGGTGGAGTCATGATATTGGTGGTTTTTATAAAGGTATAGAGGATAATGAATTATATTCTAGATTTGTACAATTAGGTGTTTTCTCGCCAATTATGAAATTTGGTGCTGATAGGGGTAAATATTATAAACGTGAACCTTGGAGATGGAATATTAAAACTTATATGATTGTACAAAGATATCTACAATATAGACATAAATTAATCCCATATCTATACTCAGAAGCTTATAAGTATCATATGGAAGGTGTTCCAATTGTCCAACCAATTTATTATAAATTTCCTGAATTATATGATGATCCATTATATAAAAATGAATATTATTTTGGTGGTGAATTGTTTGTTTCACCAATTATCAAACCAAAAGATTATGTCATGAATCGTTCTATACATAAATTCTATATTCCAGAGGGAATATGGTATGATATAACTACAGGTAAAAAATTCCATGGTGGTAAAGGATATGTATCATTCTTTAGAGATGAAGATTATCCAGTATTTGCAAGAAGTGGTGCTATTATTCCTTTAAGTAATAATAAAGTAATAAATGATACTACTCCTCCAAAGGATTTAGGAATTGAAATATTCCCTGGTCGTAGTAATTCATATAAACTTTATGAAGATGATGGTCTAAGTGACTTATATAGAAAAGGTTTCTATCTTCTTACAACAATCGATTATAATTATTTACCAAATAATTATACAGTTATAATTAAAGCTGTAGAAGGTAAATCTGGTATTGTCCCTGAGAAACGTAATTATCAAATTAGATTTAGAAATACAAAAAGAACTGATGATGTAAAAGCAATATTTAATAATGCTGAAGTTCCTTGTAAAACTAGAGTTGATGAACTAGACTTTATTGTTGAAATTGATGATATACCATCAATTGGAAGCTTGACAGTTACTTGTAAAGGTGATAATATTGAAATCGATGCTGTACGTTTAATTAATGAAGACATTCAAAATATTTTAGGTGATCTTCAAATTAGTACAGAGCTAAAATTTAAAATTGATGCTATACTATTTAGTGAGGCATCAATTGCAAAAAAACGTATTGATATTCGAAAACTTAAGAATGCTGGACTTGAAAGAAAATATATCATGCTATTCTTAAAACTTTTAGAATTGATAGAAGAAATTTAATTCCAGTATTTGCTGGAATTTTCTTTTATAATGAAGGAGGTATAATATGAAAAAAACAATTATTCTTGCTAGTAGCAACAAAGGAAAAATCAAAGAAATAAAAGAAATATTTAAAGATTATGAAGTTTTATCTTTAAAAGAGGCAGAAGCTCGTTTAGGTAAAAAACTTGAGGTTGTAGAAAATCAACCAACATTTAAAGAAAATGCTTTAGAAAAAACAAGATGTTTATATAATTTAGTTGGGGAAGATTATATATGCATTGGAGATGATTCAGGAATATCAATAGATGCTATTGGTGGATTTCCTGGTGTTCATACAGCTCGTTGGATGGATGCTGATGATCATGTTAAAAATTTACATTTACTAGAAAAAATGAAAGATAAAGAGGATAGAACATGCCATTATACAACTGTAATAGCATTAGTTAAAAAAGATTTTGAAAAGACATTTGAATATACTTTAGATGGTAATTTAACATATGAAGTCAGAGGTGATAATGGCTTTGGATTTGATGAAATATTTGAATTAGATAATGGAAAAACTTTAGCAGAAATTTCTACAGAAGAAAAGTTTTTAATTAGTCCTAGAAAAAAAGCATTAGAAAAAATTGAAGAATATATTACAAACGTAAATTTATAATTTTTTCTTGCAATTTATAGAATTTTATAATATAATCTATTTAATGAGTTTGGAAAGGCTATGAAAAAGAGTAGTAATAATACATTAATTATTTAGAGAAAATGTGGTTGGTGAAAACATTTAATTAAATATTATGAACTTACTTTGGAGTCGTATATATGATAAGTATATACCGCAGTGATGCGTTAAAATTATTGAGAGCATAAAGTATTATGAAATAAGGTGGTACCGCGATAAATCGTCCTTATAACATAATACTTTTTTATGTATTAGGAGGTATATTATGAAAGAAATATTGTATGGTCTTATAGTAAGTATATTTATGTATTTTACATATTACTTAGTAATTATAAAAAAACCAATTAGACTTAAAAGATATATTAATAATAGTCGTGAAACTAAAATGATTAAAGATAGATATAAACTTAATTATGATAAATTAAATCATAAGATGGTTGCAAATTATTTTGCACTTGCTAATTCATTTATGATTGGTGTAGCATTTTTTGTAGTTTCATTTGTAAAAAATTATGTATTAAAACTCTTGGTTGCTTTTGTAACTTTATCTTTCCTAACTATATTTTTATATTTACAAATAGGAAAAATACTTAAAAAGAAAGAAGGAATATCATGTACAATCACGAAGAAATAGAAAAAAAATGGCGTGAATATTGGGAGAAAAATGAAACATTTAAAACAGATGTATGGGATTTTTCAAAACCAAAATACTATGCACTAGATATGTTTCCTTATCCATCAGGTGTAGGACTACACGCAGGACATCCTGAAGGATATACAGCAACTGATATAGTATCAAGAATGAAAAGAATGCAAGGATATAATGTTTTACATCCTATTGGATTTGATTCTTTTGGTCTTCCTGCTGAACAATTTGCAATTAAAACAGGTAAACATCCTAGTGGATTTACTGAGGCTAATATGGAAACATTTAGAATTCAACTTAAAAATCTTGGACTTTCATATGATTGGGATAGAGAAATTTCTACACATGATCCTAATTATTACAAATGGACACAATGGATATTTATTCAATTATATAAAGATGGTTTAGCAAAATATATTGATATGCCTGTTAATTGGTGTGAAGAATTAGGTACAGTATTAGCTAATGATGAAGTAATTGATGGTAAAAGTGAACGTGGAGGATATCCAGTTGTTAGAAAGAATATGAAACAATGGGTAATTGATATACCTAAATATGCTGAAAAATTAATTGATGGTCTTGATACTCTTGATTGGCCAGAATCAACTAAAGAAATGCAAAAAAATTGGATTGGTAAAAGTATTGGTGCTCATGTAAATTTTAAAGTTAAAGATAGTAATCGTGAATTTACAGTATTTACTACACGTCCAGATACATTATTTGGAGCTACTTATTGTGTTCTTTCACCAGAACATGAATTAGTAGATGAAATTACTACTGATGATAAAAAAGAAGCTGTTTCTACCTACAAAAAAGAAGCTGCTAAAAAATCTGAAATGGAAAGAACAGAATTAAATAAGGACAAAACTGGTGTGTTTACAGGAGCATATGCTATTAATCCTGTAAATGGAAAAGAAATTCCAATTTGGATTTCTGATTATGTTCTTGCAACATATGGAACAGGAGCTATTATGGCAGTTCCTGCTCATGATCAAAGAGATTATGATTTCGCTAAAGAATTTGGACTTGAAATAATTCCTGTAATTGAACAAGTAACAGGAGAAATTAGAGAAAATGAAAGTCATAAAGATTCAATTGTTGCTGTTATATATGATGAAAAGAATGATAAGTACTTAACAATTAATTGGCATGAACTTGGTGGTAGATTATTTGTTGGTGGAACTAGACATGAAAATGAATCAGCACTTGATTGTGCTAAAAGAGAAATCATGGAAGAAACAGGATATAATGATATTGAACTTGTAAATGAATGTTTCCCAATCAATCATCATTATTACGCATATAATAAAAATAAGGCATTTTCAATTACTGCAAATGGATTATTATTTAAACTAAATAGTGATAGAAAAGTTGATACTAATTTAGATGATGATGAAAAATTTACTGTTGAATGGGTAGATAGAAAAACTATTGAAGAAGAAGTTAAGGATGAATTACATATAACTGTATTTAATAACACATTAAATCCTTCTGCTTACGCTGGTGAAGGTATTCATGTTAATTCTGATTTTATTAATGGATTAAATAAACAAGATGCTATTGATAGAATGATTGAATGGCTTGAAGAAAATAAAGTTGGTACTAAAAAAATTAATTATAGATTAAGAGAATGGATTTTTGCTCGTCAAAGATATTGGGGTGAACCTGTTCCTATAGTTCATTATGAAGATGGAACTAATGAAGCTCTAGATGATAAAGACCTTCCATTAGTGCTTCCAGAACTTAAAGATTATCAAGGTAAAAATGGAAAAGCACCACTTGAAAATGATCAAGACTGGGTAAATATTATTTATAAAGGTAAAAAGGCTAAAAGAGAAACATCTACTATGCCTGGTAGTGCTGGATCAAGTTGGTATTATTTAAGATATATAGATCCACATAACAATAATGAAATCGCAAATAAGGAATTACTAAAACACTGGATGCCAGTAGATTTATATGTTGGTGGTCCTGAACATGCTGTTGGACACTTATTATATTCAAGAATGTGGGGTAATTATCTATATGATAAAGGAATATCTCCTGTTAAAGAACCATTTAAAAAACTTGTACATCAAGGTATGATTCTAGGTTCTAATGGTCTAAAAATGGGTAAAAGACATCCTAAATATTGTATAAATCCTAATGATATTGCTAAAAAATATGGGGCTGATACATTAAGACTTTATGAAATGTTTATGGGGCCACTTGAAGCTGATAAACCATGGAGTGATACAGGTGTTGAAGGAGCTCGTAGATGGTTAGATAGAGTATATAGATTATATACTGAAGAAAATAAAATTAAGGATGAAGAAAATAAAAATCTTGAAAAAATATTCCATCAAACTGTTAAAAAAGTAACAGAAGATTATGAAACATTAAATTTCAATACTGCAATCAGTCAAATGATGATATTTATAAATGCTGTTTATAAAGAAGATGTTTTCCCAAGAAAATATGCTATGGATTTTATTAAATTATTAAATCCAATAGCACCTCATATGACAGAAGAAATATGGTCTTTAATGGGACATGATAATACTATTGCTTATGAAGAATGGCCAAAATATGATATTGAAAAGACAAAAGAAGATACATTCTTTATGGTTGTTCAAGTGAATGGTAAGGTTAGAGGTAAAATTGAAGTAGCTACAGATACATCTAAAGAAGAAATGGAAAAACTAGCATATGAAATAGAAAATGTTAAAGTTCATATAGAAGGACATGATATTGTAAAAACAATTGTTGTTCCAAAGAAACTTGTTAATATTGTTATTAAATAAGGACTTTTTTAAAGTCCTTTTTAATTTGTCAAAAATTACACAAAGTGGTATAATACATGAAATCAATGGGGGTGGATATTATGAATAATTTAGATGTAGTTAAATATGCTATTGCCTCGACATCAAAATATGATTATTCATTAAAACAAATAAACAAAAAGTATATTCAATTAATAGAACGTTATAATGAAGCAGTTTATAAATTATGTAATGAAGAATGTGAGGAATTAGAAAATAAATATAATTCTAAACCTGAAATATTTTATTGTTTTAAAGATAATATATTATATGTTGAAGCAAAAATATCATATGGTAGTTATTCTTATAAATGTAATGGATTTCAAATTCAAATGGTTAATTATGGTTTAGAAGAAGCAAAACCATTAAAAAATACATTACATATCTATAATGAAATGAAAAATAAAAATAGTTTTACAAGCAAATTTAATAATATTAGGATTGGTGATACTAATCTATTATTAAATTCAAGAAATACATTCATGTATAAAATAACAGAAGATAGTATTACAAATAATGATATACCTTTATTTGTAACTAATAGTAATCAAGTATTAAGTACAGATAAAGTAAATAATATTAAATTTCGTTCTGAACAATTACCTATTGATATTAATAAAGAAAAAAATATTTTTAAAAAAATATTCAAATAAATACAAGATTTTCTTGTATTTTTTTTTAATATTATGGTGTATAATAAAAAAACGGAGTGATCATAATGAAGGAAAAAGATTTAAAAGAATTAAAAAAAGCGTATATAACAACATATTTATATGAATATACATTAAAAGATGTAGAAAAAGCATATAGAAAATTAATTAATAAACAAAATGAAATTATATATAAATTAGGTAATTTAGATAGAGAAGAACTTATATATAAATATTCAAAAGAACTATATATTGATGATGTTTATGTATATAATAATTATTTAGTAAACTATATTTTTAGAGACAATATATTATATGTTGAAGCCAAAACATTATTCGGTAAATTTACATATAAATTTGATGGTAATAATATTGAAATGATGTATTCTACATTAGAAAATGCAAAGCCATTAAGAAATACATTATTAATATATGAAGCATTTAAAACAAAATCAAACTTAGCTAAAAACTTAGATAATTTAGAAATTGAAAATACTAATTTAAAACTTAATGCAAGAACTACATCATTATATACATTTGACGAAAATACTAGATACTGTAATGATATTCCACTATATATATCAAATAATGACGAAATAATTAATAAAGTAAATAAAGAGATTCAACCTGAAAAAATTAAATTTACAAGTGAACAATTACCTGATAGTATAATAAATAAAATAGAGAATAAAAATATATTTAAAAAAATTTTTAAATAAAGTATTTTTATAACATACTTTATTTTTTTTTATGATATAATTACTATGGAAAATACAGGAGGGAAAATTATGTACGACGTAATAATAGTTGGTGCAGGTCCTGCAGGGCTTTTTGCAGCATATGAATTAATAGATAAAAATAAGGATTTGAAAGTCTTAATACTTGATAAGGGAAAATTTGCTAAAAATAGGGTATGCCCTATGAAAAAGACTGGTAAGTGTGTAAACTGTAATCCATGTGCAATCTTATCAGGATATGGAGGAGCAGGAACTTTCTCTGATGGAAAATTAAATTTTATACCTAAATTAGGTAAGTCAGATTTATTTAAATATATGAGTATATCTGAAGCAAATCAAATAATTGATGATACCGAAGTTATATTTAATAAGTTTGGGATGGATGCTGATGTATATCCAAGCAATATGGATGAGGCAAAAAAAATAGAAGAACAAATTGCAAGAGTTGGTGCTAATCTTCTAATAATTAAACAAAAACATTTAGGTAGTGATAAATTACCTGAATATATTCAAAACTTTACTGATTATTTAAGTAATCACAATGTTGATATTCTTGAAGGATGCGATGTTGTTGATATTAATGATTTAAAAGGAACATACGAAGTTAAATATATTAAGGGTAGTAAAGCGGAAAAATTACATAGTAAATATGTTATTGTAGCACCTGGTAGAACAGGAGCTAAATGGGTTCAAGAACTTGCAGATAAGTATGAAATACCTTATACATCACAAAGTATTGAAATAGGTGTACGTGTTGAGGTAAGAAAAGAAATATTAGCACCTATTACAAATATTATATATGATCCAACAATATTTATTAAAACAAATACTTATAATGATCAAATAAGAACATTCTGTACTAATCCTGGTGGATTTGTAGCTAAAGAAAATTATAATGGTTATATTTGTGTTAATGGACATGCTTTAAAAGATACAAAATCTAATAATTCTAATTTTGCATTTATATCTAAAGTAAACTTAACATATCCAGTAACTAATACTCGTGAATATGGTGAATCAATTGCAAAAATAGCAAACACTTTAGGTGGTGGAAAACCTATTATTCAAACATTAAGAGATTTAAGATTAGGTCGTAGATCTACTATGGAAAGAATTAATAAAGGTTTTATTGAACCTACATTAAAAGATGTTGTTGCTGGTGATTTAGCACTTGTTATGCCACATAGAATTGTAAAAAATATTCTCGAAGGATTAGAAACATTAGATAAAATCATTCCGGGAGTTAATAATGGTGAAACTTTATTATATGGTCCAGAAATTAAATTTTTTAGTAATGAAATTACAACAAATAATAAAATGAAACTTGAAGAACACAATATTTATTTTGTTGGAGATGGAGCTGGTAAAGCTGGTAATATTGTTGCTGCTGCAGCTACAGGTTTAATAGCATCAAGAGATATTTTAGAAAGAATAGAAAATGATAGATAATTATGAATATGAAAATAATCTATATAATAAAGGTATAGAATATATAGGCGGAGTAGATGAAGTAGGGCGAGGCCCTTTAGTCGGACCTGTTGTTGCTTGTTGTTGTGTTTTACCTAAGGGATTCATACTTGAAGGATTAACAGATTCTAAGAAAATATCTGAAAAAAAAAGAGAAAAATTTGCTGAATACATTAAAGAAAATTGTATATGTTATGCACTTGGAATTGTTGGTCCAGAAGAAATAGACGAAATTAATATATATGAAGCAAGTAGAAAAGCTATGATGATAGCAATTAATAAAGTAAAAGAAAAAATTAATCTAGAACATGTTTTAGTAGATGCTATGCCACTACCTGAATTAGATATTGATTCTACTTCAATTATAAAAGGAGATTTATTAAGTATTTCTATTTCAGCAGCAAGTGTTATTGCCAAAGTAGAAAGAGATAAAATGATGATTGATCTTGATAAACTTTATCCGGAATATGGCTTTAAAAATCATAAAGGATATCCTACAAAAAAACATATAGAAGCTATAAACAAATATGGTATAATAGATGGATATAGAAAAAGTTATGGTCCTGTAAAGAAAGTTTTAGGAGAGTGATTTTATGGATTTCGGAAATAATAAAAACTTTATTAATCCTAATTTTGGAGGAAATAGAGTAACTAGTGATTTATCAAAGATTAACCAAATGAAAAATAATAATTTAAATAAAAAATTTGATAATTGCTATGATGAAAATTCTTTAGATGATTTATATAATAGTAAAAGAGTATCATACAAAGATGTTAATAAATCAGCAGATAGAAATAATTACATAAACCCAAATAATATGAAAAGAGGTTAATAATGAATAATTTTGCTTTTACAAAAAATCCTTTTTCAGCTGTAAACAATACCAAAAAATTAGATATTAATCCAAGTATTAAACAATCTAAATATGATATATTAGGTCGAAAAACAGTTGAAGAAGTACAAGATGAAATGAATAATTTGCATAATCATATGAATAATATTGAACATAAAGAACCACAAATTCATGTTAACGATCTTCAGAATGATTTTAAACATAAAATGGATAATATTAATGACTTGAGGAGAATGCAATGACTGTTGATACATTAGTATTAGGTTATCTTGATAATAACTGTTATATTTTATCAAATAATAATAAGTGTTTAATAATTGATCCATCTGATAATGGTAATGTAATTCTTAATGCAATTGAAAATAAAGAATTATTAGGTATATTAATTACTCATAGACATCCTGATCATATTGGAGCTCTTGATTATATATTAAACAAAACAAACACTAAAGTATTAGATTTAGAAGAGGGATTTCATGATGTTGGTCCATTTAAATTTCAAGTTATAAATACGCCTGGTCATACGCCTGATTCAAAAACATTTTATTTTTATGAAGAAAATATAATGTTTACAGGTGATTTTATCTTTAGAGATACAATCGGAAGAACAGATTTACCAGGTGGAGATATGGATGTTATGTATGAATCAATTAATAATATTAAAAAATTTAATGATTGTAAAATTATGCCTGGACATGGTGAAAGTACGACATTAAATTATGAAAAAGAAAACAATATATTTTTCAAATAAAAAACAGTAGAATAAAAATCTACTGTTTTAATTTGGAAAACAATCCCTGAAAACTGAGCAAAAGGTTGCTTTCCATAGATATTATTATAAATTAAAATTAAAGTTATGTAAATGAAATAAGTTTAATTTAACAAATTTTTATGCTATAATACTTATGAATTGGGGGTATTTTTATGAAAAAAGAACAGTTAGAAGAATTAAAGAGATTAATAAATGAAATTTATAAAAAAAATCCCGAAATAAAAAAAGAACATGGTAAATCTAAAATTATGAATATAACAAAAAGAGGAAGTAGAGAAAAAAATATAGATAAATCATTAGAAATAGGTGATTAAATGAAACAAGAAAATATTAGAAATTTTTCAATAATAGCACATATTGATCATGGTAAGAGTACATTAGCAGATAGAATACTTGAAGTTACAGGTGCTATTACTGAAAGAGAAAAACAAGATCAATTATTAGATAGTATGGATCTAGAACGTGAACGTGGAATTACAATAAAACTAAATACTGTACAATTAAAATATAATTATAAAAACCAAGATTATATATTACATTTAATTGACACTCCTGGTCATGTAGATTTTACTTATGAAGTTTCAAGAAGTTTAGCTGCTTGTGAAGGAGCAATATTAGTAGTTGATGCTGCACAAGGTATTGAAGCTCAAACATTAGCTAATTTGTATTTAGCAATGGAAAATGATTTAACAATCATACCTGTTATAAATAAAATTGATTTACCTAATGCAGATCCTGAAAAAGTAAAAAAAGAACTTATGGATACTTTAGGATTCAACGAAGATGAAATAGTATTAACTAGTGCTAAAAATGGTATTGGTATTAAAGAATTAGTGGAAACAGTAATAGAAAAAGTACCAGCTCCAACTGGTAATAAAGATGATAAATTACAAGCATTAATTTTTGATAGTTATTTTGATGCATATAGAGGTATTGTTGCATTAGTAAGAATAGTTAATGGGAAAATTAAAGTTGGGGATAAAATAAAAATGATGGCTACAAATGCTACATATGATGTTGTAGAATTATGTACTCATACTCCAAAAGAAAATAAAGTAAAAGAACTTGTAACTGGGGAAGTTGGTATGGTAGTTGCAAGCATTAAAAATATTGAAGATGTTAAAGTTGGTGACACCATTACATTAGTTGATAATGAAGCACTAGAACCTGTACCGGGTTATAAGCCAATGAAACCAATGGTTTTCTGTGGATTATATCCGCTTGAATCAAGTAAATTTCCAGATTTACGTGAAGCATTAGATAAATTAAAATTAAATGATGCATCATTAGAATATCAACCAGAAACATCAAAAGCATTAGGTTTTGGTTTCCGTTGTGGTTTTTTAGGACTTCTTCATATGGAAATAATTGAAGAAAGAATTGAAAGAGAATTTGGAATTGATTTAATCGCTACATCTCCATCTGTTATCTACGAAGTAACATTAACTAATGGAGATATAATTAATGTTGATAGTCCTGTTAAATTACCTGATAGACAAAAAATAGCAGATATAAAAGAACCATATATAAAAACAAATATTTTTGTTCCATCAGAATATATTGGAGCTATAATGGAACTTTGTCAAAATAAACGTGGTAATTATGTATCAATGGAATATTTAGATCAAACTCGTGTAAATATTCATTATGAAATACCTTTATCAGAAATAGTATATGATTTCTTTGATAAACTAAAATCAACTACAAAAGGATATGCTTCATTTGATTATGAATTAATTGGTTATAAAAGTAGTAAACTTGTTAAAATGGATATCTTGTTAAATGGTGAAATAGTAGATGCGTTATCTGTTATTGTACATAAAGATTTCGCATATAATCGTGGTAAGGCTATCGTTGAGAATTTAAGAAAACTTATTCCTAGACAACAATTTGAAGTACCTATTCAAGCAGTTATAGGTACAAAAGCAATTGCAAGAGCAGATATTAAAGCTGTTAGAAAAAATGTACTTGCAAAATGTTATGGTGGAGATGTTAGTAGAAAAAGAAAACTTCTTGAAAAACAAAAAGAAGGTAAGAAACGTATGAAGATGATTGGTAGCGTTGAAATACCACAAGAAGCATTCTTATCAGTACTTTCTATGGATGAGGATTAGTTGTGAAATTAATTAATAAATACACAGAATTAAGAGACGAAATATATAATGACCTTGTTAATAAAATAGAAATATCAAAAAAAGATAAAAAAGTTCTTGATACTACTATTGCATTTCAAATAACAGATTATAGAGGAACTAATAAAGAAATATCTGAAATAACAGGTATATCAAAATCAAGTGTGCAAAGATACTTAAATGATAAAGAAACTATTGAAAAACTTTTTTCTAAAGATTTATATAATAAAATTCAAGAATCTTTAAAAGAGAATATTAGACAAGCAAGAAGCATCGGCGGAATTAATTCTACAAAAAATAATATTTATTTAAAAGATGAAAAAGGTAAATTTATTGGAATAAAACAAAAAAGAATCGAATTACAATAATTCGGTTCTTTTACATTTTAATGTTCATAAATAAAAATGAGATTTCCATGATACATATCATTCCAAGTCCTAGAAATAAAAAAGTATAAATTAATTTGCTATAAATATTTTTTTCTGATACTTTATTTTTACATTTTTTATAACATAATCCATTAACAAATAATGCAAATAAGACACATATGAGCATTACTAAAAGCCCACAAATATTTTTTCCGAATGTTAACATTATTGTTCCAATCATAAATGGAAATCCTATTGATATACCTATTAAAAAATTTAATATTAATAATTTTTTTAAAGGCATTTCACTAAAAAATTTCATACTATCACCTTTTTAATTATATCAAACATAACTATAAAAAAGAAGAAATATTTGGTATAATACGTTCATGAGGTGATAATATTGAATTCCATTTATATACATATTCCTTTTTGTAGTTCAATATGTTCATATTGTGATTTTGCAAAAATATATTATAACAAAAAATTTACAATGGACTATTTGAAAGAATTGGAAAAAGAAATAAAAAATAATTATAATAATGATGTATTAAAAACAATTTATATTGGTGGTGGTACACCATCCTCTTTAGATTTAGAGGAATTAGAGTATTTATTTAATATTTTAGATTGTCTTATAAAAGATAGTAACTATGAATATACTATTGAATGTAATGTAGAAAACTTAACGGAAGAAAAAATAAAATTATTTAAAAAATACGGAATTAATAGAGTTAGCATAGGTGTTCAAACTTTTAATGAAAAATATCTAAAATTTTTAA
>SAMEA3663006__coassemble_214_pt1 | contig 41511 bp, 60 predicted proteins | sample SAMEA3663006__metabat2_low_PE_028 | metagenome-assembled genome bin SAMEA3663006 (sample SAMEA3663006) | pig gut metagenome | biome: pig gut; feature: pig-associated habitat; material: faeces | place: France | collected 2012
ACGTTAATGGTTATTTATATGGTGGATTGATAATAATAGATTACGAAGAAGAATTAAAAAAACAAGTAAATGCATATATAAATTTAATAGAAAAATATATTGAAGAATAAAAAAATATATGCTATAATACACTCAACAAGTTGTGATGGAAAGAAAAATAGAATATTATCAAAGAGAGTTTAGATAAGGTGAGAGCTAAATATAAGATGTCTATTTCGAATGGTTCCGGAACTTTTTAATCGATATGTAGGTTAGAACGTATACATGCGTTAAATGTTTGAGGTAATATATTTTAAATATATTATGAATAAGGTGGTACCGCGTAATCACGCCCTTAGTTTAGGGTGTGGTTTTTTTATATGTTAATGATCAACTTGGAATAATAATTTAAGGAGGAATAATATGGAAAAGAAGAAATTTTATATATCTACTGCAATAGCATATGCTTCAGGTAAGCCTCATATTGGTAATTCTTATGAAGTAGTTTTATCTGATGCAATTGCAAGATATAAAAGACAACAAGGATATGATGTTTATTTTCAAACAGGTACTGATGAACATGGGCAAAAGATTGAAGAAAAAGCACTAAAAGCTTCGAAAACTCCTCAAGAATTTGTTGATGAATTGTCAGGTGAAATTAAAAGAATATGGGATATTATGAATACAAGTTATGATAAATTCATAAGAACAACAGATCCTGTTCATAAAAAGGCTGTTGCAAATATTTTTGAAAAACTATACAATCAAGGAGATATTTATAAAGGTGTATATGAAGGATTATACTGTACACCATGTGAATCATTTTTTACTGAATCACAATTAGTCGATGGTAAATGTCCTGATTGTGGTAGAGATGTACAACCTGCTAAAGAAGAAGCATATTTTCTAAAATTAGATAAATATGCTAAAAGATTAGAAGATTATATCGAAACTCATCCAGATTTTATCCAACCAGAAAGCAGAAAAAACGAAATTTTAAATAATTTTATTAGACCAGGTTTACAAGATTTATGTGTGTCAAGATCATCATTTAAATGGGGAATACCTGTTAATTTTGACACTGATCATGTAATTTATGTATGGATAGATGCTCTTAGCAATTATATTACCTTTTTAGGTTATAATGGCATTGATAAAGATAGTGTTAATGATTATTGGCCAGCTGATATTCAGGTAATAGGTAAAGATATTTTACGTTTTCATACAATTTATTGGCCAATTATGTTAATGGCATTAGATTTACCATTACCTAAAAAAATATTTGGACATCCATGGTTATTACTAGGTGGAGATAAAATGAGTAAATCTAAAGGTAATATTGTTTACGCTGATGATATTGTAAAAGAATTTGGTGTAGATGCATTAAGATATTATTATTTACATGAAATTCCATTTTCAAGTGATGGTACATTTACATATGAATTGTTAATTGAAAGAATTAATTCTGATTTAGCAAATGTTGTAGGAAATTTAGTTAATAGATCTATTTCTATGGCTAATAAATATTTTGATGGAAAAGTTTCTAATAAAAAAATTAATAATGAAGTAGATAGTAGTTTATTAGAAGATGCAAAAGATGCTCCTAATAAAATCGAAAAATTAATGGAAGATGTTAGAATTGCCGATTCTGTAGAAGTTATTATTAATTTATTTAGAAGAGCTAATAAATATATTGATGAAACAACACCATGGATTCTTGCTAAGAATGAAAATGAATATGATAGATTAGAAACTGTTATTTATAATTTACTAGAAACTATTAGAAAAGGTGCTATTTTATTTGAACCATTCTTACCTGAAACATCTACTAGAATATTAGAACAATTAGGAACAGATAATAATAAATATAATGAAGTAGTAGATGAATATAATGTAAATAAACCTTATCCATTATTTGAAAGAATTGATAAAGAAGCAAAATTAAAAGAATTAGAACAAAAATAATTGCAACTAATGTTGCAATTTTTTGTTATTTAGTGATATATTTGTAATGAAAGAGGTGCTTTATGAAAGATATAATTTCAGATTTGTTTGAAGATTGGATTTTTTTGCATAAAAAAGTTGGAGATTTAATATATTTATTTATATTTTTAAATATTTTAGTAATTGCAAGAATTATATTTTCATTTAATATTTTACATTTAGGTTATTTTTTTATAATGAATCATTATATTATAAAATATATTAATTTAAGAAAAAATTCTTAATATAAATGAGGAAACAAAAATGATAGATACTCATTGTCATTTGGACGAAGAAAATTATGAAGACTTAAATGTAATAATTAATGAAATGAAAGATAATTACATAATTGCTAGTGGATATGATATTGAAACTAGTAAGAACGTATGCAAACTTATTAGAAAGTATAATAATATATATGGTTCTATCGGTATACATCCTAGTGAAGTAAAAAAATTTAAAATTAGTGATATAAATAAAATTGAAGAAATGATATCTGATAAAATAGTGGCTATAGGAGAAATTGGCTTAGATTATTATTGGGATAAAGATAATAAAGAAGAACAAAAAAAATTTTTTATTGAACAAATTAAATTAGCACAAAAATATAATTTGCCGATTGTTATTCATAGTAGAGATGCTATAGAAGATACCTATGATATTTTAAATAAGTATCTTAAAAATACTAAAGCTATTTTACATTGTTATAGCGGAAGTTATGAAATGGCAAAAAAATTTATTAAACTAGGTGTGAAATTTGGAATAGGTGGAGTTTTAACATTTAAAAATTCACAAAAGCTTGTAGAAGTGGTTTCAAAATTAGATTTAAATAATTTTGTTCTCGAAACTGATAGCCCTTATTTAACACCAGTACCTTTTAGGGGAAAAACAAATCATCCATATTATATAAAGTATGTAGCAGAAAAAATTGCAGATATAAAAGGAATTTCATTTGAAGAAGTAATAAATTGTACTACAGAAACTGCATGTTCAATATTTGACTTAAATATTTAATTTATGATACTATTTAAGTGTAAATAAGAGGTGATTAGATGAATACTATAATATATAACTTAATTAAAAATTTTTTAAGTGTTATAGTAATTTGTTTGACTTCAATAACTTCATTTAATCTTAATCAAGAAAATATTCAAATATATAATCAGGACAATATTAAAAGTACTAATATTAGTAATAAGATAATTAAATATGATGTTATAAAAAAATATAATTTCAAGTTACCATATGGTGAAGAAAAAATTATTACAGAGGGACAAAATGGAATTCAAGTTTTAGATTCTAATAATAATTATATTACTTTACAAGAAAAAATAGATAAAGTTGTAGAAATAGGACTTGGAAAAAATGGTTCTTATAATGGTATTTTAACATCTTATGGTCCTGATTGTGCATCTTGTGATGGAAGAGGATATGTAAGTTGTCCAAAAAAAGATGGAACATGGTTTAGTTTAATTAATGATGGTATATATTATAATGACTCCGAATATGGAGATGTTAGAGTAGTTGCTGCAGATCAACGAGAATTTCCATGTGGTACAGTATTAGAAATTAGTAATAGTTATCTTAATGAACCAATTTATGGAATTGTATTAGATACTGGATATTCTATGAAAAAAGCATACAATAATGGTATAATACATATTGATTTAGCATTTAAAAGTGAAAAAGAAATTAATATAAATACTAATAATGATACAAATTTTAATGTTAAAAGATGGGGATGGTAATATTCATCCTTTTTGTGTATAATATATTTTGAATGAGGTGAAAATATGGAATATTCTCCTAAAAAAATGATTGATAAAATGAATGAAAATAACTTTGGATTTAAAAAGAAATTTGGTCAAAATTTTATTATTGATGAAAATATAATAAATGGTATATGTTCTAAAGTTGATATAGATAATGAAACATTAGTTATAGAAATAGGACCTGGTGCAGGATCACTAACTAATGGCCTTGCTAAATATGCAAAAAATGTTTTGTGTTATGAAATTGATACTACATTAGAAAATATGTTACAAGATAATCTAAAAGAATATAATAACATTGAAATTATTTTTAAAGATTTTTTACAAGCAAATGTATTAGATGATATAAAAAAATATAGTTATAATAAACTTTATGTTGTAGCTAATTTACCTTATTATATAACTACACCAATAATTATGAAATTAATAGAAGATAAAATTATGCCTAATAAAATTGCTGTAATGGTTCAAAAAGAAGTGGGAGATAGATTTAAAGCTGTTCCAGGAACAAAAGATTATAGTTCTTTATCTATTTTTCTAAATTACTATTATGAAGTATCTAAATTAATGGATGTTAGTAGAAATGTGTTTCTACCAAAGCCAAATGTTGATAGTATTGTAGTTCAATTTAAGAAAAGAGATAATAAAATTAATTTAAAAAATGAAGATATATTCTTTAAATTGGTTAAAGATAGTTTTGTTCAAAAAAGAAAGACATTAAGAAATAATCTTAAAAACTATAATTTAAAAAAAATAGAAGAAGTATTAAATAGACACGGATATGATTTGTCAGTTCGTGCAGAACATTTGTCTATAGATATTTTTGCGGAGATTTCAAATGAATTATAAAGTAAATAACAACTGGGATATTATTCTTAAAGATGAGTATGAAAAAGAATATTTTAAAAATCTACTTAACTATATAAATGAAGAATATAACAATAAAACTGTATATCCTTTAAAAGAGAATATTTTTAAAGCCTTAGAGTATACAGATTATAATGATATAAAAGTAGTCATTTTAGGTCAAGATCCTTACCATGGTGAAGGTGAAGCTCAAGGATTATCATTTTCTATACCTAACGATATTAAGATTACACCATCATTAAGAAATATTTTTAAAGAATTAAAAAACGATTTAAATATAGAAAGAACTAACACTGATTTAAGTGATTGGGCAAAACAAGGTATATTGCTTTTAAATGCTATTTTAACAGTATGTAAAGATACACCTTTATCTCATAAAGATAAAGGATGGGAAACATTTACAGACGAAATAATTAAAAAGATAAATGAAAGAGAAGAACCTGTAGTTTTCATTTTATGGGGTAATTATGCAAGAAGTAAAAAGAAACTTATTACAAATAAAAATCATTATATAATTGAAAGTGCACATCCTTCTCCTTTATCAGCTTCTAGAGGATTTTTTGATAGTAAACCTTTTTCTAAAACTAACAATATATTAATTAGTATAAACAAAGAAAGTATAAGGTGGTAATATGGAAGAAGCATATAATTATTTATTAAATGACATTAATATTAAATATGGTGATTCAGTAGTTTTAGGTGTTTCCGGTGGACCAGATTCAATGGCATTACTTCATTTAATGACTAGATTAAAAAAAGCATTAGATATTGAAGTTGTTTGTGCTCATGTTAATCACAATACAGGAAGACCTGGACAATTTGAAGAACAAAAATTTGTTGAAAGGTTCTGTAAACAAAATAATATTGTTTTTGAAACATTAACTATTGATGATTATGGTGATGACAATTTTCATAATGAAGCACATAGTAAAAGATATAACTATTTTGATAAATTAGTTAAACAATATAATGCTAAATATTTATTAACAGCTCATCATGGAGATGATCTTATAGAAACAATCTTAATGCGTATTGTTAGAGGTTCTACATTAAGGGGTTATAGTGGATTTTCGAAAGTTGTTAAAAAAAATGGTTATAAGATAATAAGACCATTAATTCAAGTTACAAAAGAGGAAATACTAGAATATAACAAGAAAAATAATATTAAATATGCATTAGATAGTTCTAATTTTAAAGATGTTTATACTAGAAATAGATTTAGAAAATATATTGTTCCACAACTTAAAAAAGAAGATATTAATGTTCATAAAAAATTTTATAAGTTTAGTAAAACATTATTAGAATATAATGAGTTTATTGATAAAATAGTTAATAGTAAAATCAAAGAAATATACCCTAATAATGTATTAAATATTGAAAAATTTAGAAATGAAGATAAAATTATTCAACAAAAAGTTATTTATCATATTTTAGAAAATACATACCAAGATGATTTAATGCTTATTACAGATAAACATGTTGATATTTTGTTAGATGTAATTAAATCTAAACGTTCAAATGTTAAAGTTCATCTTCCAAATGGTGTACAAGCTATTAAATCTTATGATACACTAGTATTGTCTACAATAAATAGAGAAGTGAATTCATACGATATAGAATTGAATAAATTTGTAAATTTACCAAATGGAAAGAATATTGAAGTTGTAAAAGATACTAAATTAACTAATAATTTTGTCTGTAGATTAAATTCAAAAGAAATTAGTTTACCTCTTCATGTAAGAAGTAGACAAAATGGAGACAAAATATTAATAAAAGGTATGATTGGGAAAAAGAAGATTAATGATGTATTTATAGATTGTAAAATTCCTATGGATGAAAGAGATAAGTGGCCTATTGTTGTAGATAATGATGGACTTGTTGTTTGGCTTCCTGGTCTCAAAAAAACAAAATTTGATAAAACAATTGATGAAAAATATGATATAATACTTAAGTATTATTAAGGAGGAAAAGTGATGAATAAAAAAAATGTGAAAAAAGGATTTGTGCCTTATATAGCATTAATTTTAATAATGATGTGTATATTATATTTAACTAATGTTTTAGGACAAAAGATAAATGTATTATCATATGATGAATTTATTACAGCTATTGAAAAAGGCGAAGTCACAGATGTTGTTATTTCACCACTAGAACGTGCTGGTGTTTATGAAATAACAGGTACAATGGAAGATTACAAAAAAGATGAATCATTTTTTGTAAGAATACCATTAACAAATGAATCTATATCTGTAATTTATGATGCTCAAAAAGAACATAAATTTAAATTAGATACAACTAACGATAGAGATTCAAGTGCTCTTATACTATTTATGATGAATGTTCTACCAACAATTTTAATAATTGGTTTAGGATTCTTTTTCCTAACTAAACAAATGGGTGGAGCTAATAAATCAATGGATTTTGGAAAAAGTCGTGCTAGATTAACTTCAGGTAAAGATAAAGTAACTTTTGATCAAGTTGCTGGATTAGATGAAGAAAAAGAAGAAGTTAAAGAATTAATTGATTTCTTAAAAAATCCAAAAAGATTCCAAGATATGGGTGCTAGAATTCCTAAGGGTGTACTTTTAGTAGGTCCTCCAGGAACTGGTAAAACATTACTTGCTAAATCAGTTGCTGGTGAAGCTAATGTTCCATTCTATTATATAAGTGGATCTGAATTTGTTGAATTATTTGTAGGTGTTGGTGCTTCACGTGTAAGAGATATGTTTAAAGAAGCAAAACAAACTGCACCTTGTTTGATTTTTATAGATGAAATTGATGCTGTAGGTCGTCAACGTGGTTCTGGTATCGGTGGAGGTCATGATGAACGTGAACAAACATTAAACCAATTACTTACTGAAATGGATGGATTTGGTGCTAATGAAGGTATTATTATTCTTGCTGCTACTAACAGACCTGACGTATTAGATCCTGCTTTATTAAGACCTGGACGTTTTGATAGACAAGTAACAGTAAATTTACCAGATGTAAAAGGAAGAGAAGCTATTCTAGAAGTACATGCTAGAGGGAAAAAATTTGCTAATCAAGTAAATTTCAAAAATATTGCTAAACGTACAGTTGGATTAAGTGGGGCAGATTTGGAAAATTTATTAAATGAAGCTGCATTACTTGCTGTAAGACGTGGCAAATCACAAATAACAATGACAGAAATTGATGAAGCTCATGATAGAGTTCTTATGGGACCTGCTAAGACTTCTCATAAATATACAGAAAAAGAAAAGAGAGTTGTAGCTTATCATGAAGCAGGACATGCTGTTTTAGGTATAAAATTAGATGGTGCTAATGAAGTACAAAAAATTACAATTGTTCCTCGTGGTGCAGCTGGTGGATATAATCTAATGTTACCTAAAGAAGAAACTTATTTATCTACAAAAACTGAACTATTAGAAACAATTTGTGGATTGCTTGGTGGACGTGTTGCTGAAGAAATTGAATTTAATGAAATAACTACAGGAGCACATAACGATTTTGAAAAAGCAACTAAAATTGCTCGTGCTATGGTTACAGAATATGGTATGAGTGATTTAGGACCTGTTCAATTTGAACATCAAGAATCAAGTGTATTCTTAGGTAGAGATTACAATAAATCTAAAAACTTCTCAAGTCAAGTAGCATATGAAATTGACCAAGAAATGAGAAAAATTATCGACGAATGTTACAAAAGAACAACTAAAACAATAAAAGAAAATAAAAAATTACTTGATTTGATTGCTAATACATTATTAGAACATGAAACATTAACTAAAGAACAAATTGAATATTTAGTTGATAATGGATGTTTACCTGATGAAGATGGTGAAGTTGATAAAAGTGATTTTAAAGATGCTAGTTTAGATGATTTAACTACTGATGAATTGATTGAATTAGCAAGAGAAAAAGGAATAAAAGGTGCTTCTAAGATGACTAAAGAAGAACTTATAAAAAAAATAGAAGAAAAAGAGGGTGAATAATTTCCTCTTTTTTCTATATAATTTATTTCATATAGCAATAGATTGATTTTTGTGTTAAAATATATATGTAAATTAAAATGGTAGAAAATGGTGAGATAATGGGTAAAGTTATAGCATTAGTTAACCAAAAAGGTGGAGTAGGAAAAACTACATCAAGTATTAACCTAGCTGCATCTTTAGGTGTACTAAAAAGAAAAGCACTACTTGTTGATTTAGACCCACAAGGAAACTGTACTACTGGGTTAGGAATCGCTAAAGGTGAATACAAAAATTCAATTTATGAAATGATGTTAGATAAAGCTACATTAGAAGAAACAGTTATAAAAACAAAATTTAAAAATTTATCTATATTACCTGCAACTATTAATCTTGCTGGTATTGAAATAGAATTAGTTGAGATGTCTAGAAATATTCCTGGATTTAATATGGGCGGACAATTAAAAAAATATTTGGATATTGCAAAAGAAGAATATGATTATATAATTATCGATTGTCCTCCTAGTTTAGGAATACTTACTACAAATGCTTTGACTGCTGCTGATTCAGTTCTTATTCCTGTTCAATGTGAATTCTTTGCACTTGAAGGTATAGCTCAGTTAATTAATACAATTTTATTAGCTCAAAAAAATTTAAACCCAAATTTAGATATTGAAGGTGTACTACTTACAATGCTTGATAGTAGAACATGTTTAGGGCTAGAAGTTGTTGAAGATATAAGAAGTTATTTTAAAGAAAAAGTATATGATACAATTATTCCTAGACTTGTAAAAATTTCTGAAGCACCAAGTCACGGAAAACCTATAATATACTATGCATCTGATCATAAAGGTTCGGAAGCTTATTTAAGTTTAGCAAAGGAAGTGATTGTTAGAAATGGACAATAAACTAGATAGAAAAAGAGCTCTTGGTAGAGGATTAGAACAACTATTTAATACTGAAAACATGGATTTAAATAGTATGGAAAAACAAATTTATGATACGACTCCAAAAGAAGAAATAGTTGAATTAAAACTTGATGAATTAAGGGTTAATCCTTATCAACCAAGAAAGAAATTTGATGATGAGGCATTAAACGAACTTGCTTTATCTATCAAAGAACATGGTGTATTTCAACCTATTATAGTTAAAAAAAGTATAAAAGGTTATGAAATCATAGCTGGTGAAAGAAGATGTAGAGCATCAAGAATTGCTGGTAAGGAAACTATTCCTGCAATAATTAGAAATTTTACTGATGAACAAATGATGGAGATTGCACTTTTAGAAAATTTACAAAGAGAAAATTTAAGTGCTATTGAAGAAGCTGTTGCTTATAAATCAATGTTAGAAAAATTAAATTTAACTCAAGATGAACTTGCTAAAAAAGTTGGTAAAAGTAGAAGTCATATAACTAATATTCTAGGATTACTTCGTTTACCTAATGAAGTTCAACAAATGGTAATAAAAAATGAAATTACTATGGGACATGCTAGGGCTATTAGTAAATTAGAATCACAAAATGAAATGATTAATTTAGCTAATCAAATAGTAAATGAAAAATTACCAGTTAGAGAAGTTGAAAAAATATCTCAAAAGGAAGAAGTTCATAAAAGAGTTGAACAAAAAAGAAAGACTGAATCTACAAATGAATATAAATATGTAGAAGATATGTTAAGAGATAAATTAGATACTAAAGTTAAAATAAAGGATAATAAAATAGAAATTTGTTTTAATAACGTTAATGATTTAAATAGAATTTTGGAAATTTTAGATGTAAAGGAGTAATATATTATGTTTGAAAAATTATTAATGAAAGATATATTAGTACCAATTATAATAATAGTAATATCTATTTTAGCTTACGCAATTGCAAAAAATATCATAAAAAAAGTTTTTAAAGTAAGTATGAAAACATTAGATGCTAAAAGAAAAAATACTCTAATGATGCTATTCACTAACGTTGTAAAGTTCTTTATTATAGCTATAGCTTCTATTAGTTTATTAGAATCATATGGTATAGATACGAAATCATTAATTGCTTCTCTAGGAGTATTTGCAGCTGTAATTGCTCTTGCTCTTCAAGATTTATTAAAGGATTTTGTTGCTGGTATTACAATATTTATAGAAGGCCAATATCATATTGGAGATATAATTACGATTGGAGATTTTAAAGGTGAAGTAATTGCAATTACATTAAAAACTACAAGAGTACAAGCATATACAGGAGAAATAAAAATATTTGCAAATAGAAATATTACAGAAGTAGTTAATCATACTTTAGATAATTCCCTTGCAATAGTAGATATAAATGTAGCATATGATTCTGATTTAGAAAAAGTAGATAAGATATTAACAAAATTATGTGAAAGATTAACTGAAGAATTAGATAATTTAAAAGGACCAGTTGTTTTATTAGGATTAAATCAACTTAATGATTCATCTATTAGCTATAGAATAGTAGCTACTACTGTTGCAATGCAACACTTTGTAGTTCAAAGAGCAATATTAAAAGCAGCTATTTTAGAACTTAATAAAAATAATATAGAAATCCCATTCCAACAAGTTGTATTACACAATGGAAAGTAAGGATTATAAATTAGGTAGCATTGTTGTTATGAAAAAAGCTCATCCTTGTGGTAGTAATGAATGGGAAGTCACAAGAGTTGGAGCTGACATTAAAATAAAATGCATTCAATGCAATAGAACAATTATGTTACCTAGAATAGACTTTAATAAAAAAGTTAAAAAAATTATTAAGTTTTAGGAGGAATAAATGAAAAGAAAAATAAAAGAAAAGAAAATGCTTGGACCTGTTATAGCAATTATCTTGTTAACAATGATAACAATTGGTTTGAGTACTACATTTTCTTTGTTAGAAATAGATGCTGAAAAAACAGAAATTGTAAGAGATTCGTTAGAAACAAGTCTTGTTACAGTTAATAATATATTAACCAAAGAAGGTATAATATATGTATTAAATAATGTTGTTAAAAATTTACAAGTATTTGAACCTTTGTTTTTGTTAATTATTTCATTAATTACAATAAGTATAGGTGAAGCAAGTGGTTTATTTAAATCTATTTTCTATCCGTTTAGAAAAATCAATTCTAAATTTTTAACATTTTTAACACTACTAGTAGGTGTTTCAGGTTCTATATTAGGAGATTATTCATATGTAATACTACTTCCTTTAGTTGCAATTTTATATAAATATACAGGCAAAAAACCTTTACTTGGTATTATGACTGTATTTATTGGAATTACTATGGGTTATGGAACTGGACTACTTTATAATAATGAAGAGATAGTTTTAGCAAAATTAACAGAAACTGCTGCATCATTAGATGTTGATAAAAATTTTATTTATTTATTAAAATCAAATATGTATATAATGTTTGCTAGTACATTTATACTTTCAGTAGTAGGTACCTTTATAATTCATTCAGTTTTAGAAAAACGTGTTCCAAAAAGTAATATACAAGATGATGAAAATATAATTATTTCTAAAAAAGCGTTATATTATAGTAATTTAGCATTTTTCCTAATGATTATAATTCTAACTTATATGATTATACCAGGATTAAAAGGATCAGGATTTTTGCTTGGTGAAGGAAATTCTTATATAGAAAGATTAATGGGGAATAATTCACCATTTAAAAATGGTTTACCATTAATATTCTTATTAATTGTAATGATATGTGGATTTATATATGGTAAAATTTCAGGAAACATTAAAAATAGTACACAATATAGTGTAGGTTTATCGAAAAATTTTGAAGGTTTAGGATATGTATTTGTTTTATTATTCTTTACTTCACAATTTATAGGAATATTAGAATGGACAAATTTAGGAGAAGTTATTTCATGTAAGTTAGTTACTTTATTAACTTCATTACCTTTTTCAGGAATTCCATTAGTAGCAATGTTCTTTTTAATAGTTATATTAATGAGTATATTAGTACCAAGTGCTATTACAAAATGGACTATTGCTTCTCCATTAACAGTACCATTATTAATGAGATCGAATATAACACCTAATTTTTCTCAATTTATTTTTAGAGCAGCAGATGGTGTTGGTAAATGTTTCACACCTATATATCCATATTACATTATAATGTTAGCATTTTTAGAAAAATATAATACAAAAGAAAATAATAAAATAACTGTTTTTGGTACATTTAGAATTATGATGCCAGCATTGTTATTATTCGCAGGATTATGGATTTTAATAATTATGGGATGGTATATTGTTGGGTTATCATTAGGACCAGAAACATTCTCAACATACTAAAAGATGATATTTCATCTTTTTTCTTTGCAATTTTATTAATTATTATGTATAATAAAAAACGAAATGAGGAATGATTATGAGTTTAACTGCAGGTATAGTAGGATTACCAAATGTTGGTAAATCAACATTATTTAATGCTATTACAAAAAAAAATATATTAGCTGCTAATTATCCATTTGCGACAATAGATCCAAATGTTGGTGTTGTTACCGTGCCAGATAAAAGACTAGAATATTTACAAAATTTATATCAAACTGAAAATGTTATTCCAACAACTTATGAATTTACTGATATAGCTGGTTTAGTAAAAGGTGCTGCTTCTGGTGAAGGTTTAGGTAATAAATTTTTATCGCATATTCGTGAAGTTGATGCAATTGTTGAAGTTGTAAGATGCTTTGAAGATAAGAATATTATTCACGTTGAAAATAATGTAGATCCAATTAGAGATATTGAAATAATTAATGCTGAATTAATTTTAGCAGATCTAGAAGTTGTAGAAAATAGAATTAATAAAATAGGGAAAAAAGCAGCTATGTCTAAGGATAAAGAAATTCAAAGAGAAGTAAGAATTTTAAATCAAATTAAAGAAACATTACTTAAAAATGAACCTATTAGAAAATTAGAATTCGATGAAGAAGATTATAAATATGTTAAAGCATTTAATTTCTTAACACATAAACCTATTATATATATGGCTAATATTAATGAAGATGATTTAGTTAATGATGGTAATATGTATGTTGATCAAGTTAGAGAATATGCTAATAAAGAAAACGCAAAAGTTATTACTGTCTGTGCTAAAATAGAATCTGAATTAGTAGAATTATCAGATGATGAAAAAACAGAATTTTTACACGAATTAGGAATATGTGATAGTGGATTAGATAAATTAATATATGCTACATACGATTTACTTGGACTTGCAACTTATTTCACTGCTGGTGTTCAAGAATGTAGAGCATGGACTTTCAAGAAGGGAATGAAAGCACCAGAATGTGCCGGAATTATTCATACAGATTTTGAAAGAGGATTTATTAGAGCTGAAGTAATGAGTTATGATGATCTACATGAATGTGGTAGTGAAAAAGCAGTCAAAGAAGCAGGAAAAATGCGTCTTGAAGGTAAAGAATATGTTATGCAAGATGGAGATATTTGTCATTTTAGATTTAATGTTTAATTATTACAATTTAACTAATACTATTATTGGGTGATAATAATGTATTATTTAAATTGTTTTTTTGTTTATTCATTTTTAGGATATATTTTGGAAACATCGCTTGCTTTAATAACAAAGTCTGGTTTTAAAAGTGGTATTATGTATGGACCATTTACACCTATATATGGAGTTGGTACAGTAATAATTTTAGTATTATCAAGATACTTTTTTATTAATCTTCATATGCCTAGATGGATTGAGTCAATAATTGTTTTTTTTATTCTTTCAATTTTTCTTTCTTGCCTAGAACTGCTCGGTGGAATATTAATTGAAAAAATATTTGGTATAATCTTTTGGAGTTATAAAAACCATAAATATAACATTGGCAATTATATATCATTGGAAATGGCTTTTATTTGGGGTGCAGTTTCTATTTTATTTATTTATGTAATAAATCCAATATTAAAAAGATTAATTTTAAAAATTCCTTATTCAATAACATATATATTATTATTTGTTTTCATATTAGATTGCATAACTACTTTTATTAAAAATAAATAATTGTTTACAATAAACAAAAATTATGCTACAATACTTTCGAGTATTTAATTACTCCTTGCTTTCTTTTTAAAGAAAGCCGAAAGACCATAAGGAGGTGTAAAAAATGAGAAATTATGAAATTATGTTTATTGTTAGACCAACTTTAACTGAAGAAGAAATTAAAAAAGTTGCTAAAAACTTTGAAAACATTTTAACTACAAATGGTGCTAACGTTACAAATGTAAAAGAAATGGGTCAAAGAGAATTAGCTTATGAAATCAAAAAATTCAAAAATGGTTACTATTATGTAATGACTTTAGAAGCTTCTGATGATAAAGCTATTAACGAATTTGATCGTTTAGCTGGAATTAGCAGCGATATTATTCGTCATTTAATTACTAAGTTAGAAGACTAAGGGGTGCATTATGAATAGAGTATGTTTAATCGGAAGATTAACTCAAAAACCAGAATTAAGAAATACCAATAGTAATTTAGCTGTAACAAGATTTACTTTAGCTGTAAACCGTAACTTCAGTAACAGTCAAGGTGAGAGAGAAGCAGATTTTATTACAATTGTTGCTTGGAGAAAACAAGCCGAAAATATTTGTCGTTATTTAGACAAAGGTAGTTTAGTTTCAGTTGAAGGAAGAATTCAAACAGGAAGTTTCGATGGACAAGATGGACAAAGAAGATATACTACAGAAGTAGTTGCTGATCAAGTTAATTTCTTAGAAACAAGAAGTCAAAGTCAATCTCGTCAAAATAGTAGCTTTAATAATTATCAACAACCTGCTCCATCAATGGATTTTAGTGAACCAGCTCCTATGAATAATGTTGATTTACAAGATGATCCTTTTGCAGATTTTGGTGATAGTGTATCAATCGATGACAACTTCCTAGATTAATAAGGAGGAAACAATAATGGCAGAATTTTATAGAAAAAAGAAAAAAGTATGTCAAATGTGTGCTGGAAAATCAGTAGATTATAAAGATGCTGATATTATTAAAAAATATGTAAGTGCTGATAAAGGTAAAATTTTACCAAGAAGAATTACTGGTGCTTGCTCAAAACATCAAAGACATATTGCTAACGAAGTTAAAAAAGCTCGTTTCATGGCTTTAATTCCATTCGTTAAATAAAAGAAGACGGAAATCCGTCTTCTTTTATTTAATTGACATTTATTTTCTTAAATGGTATTATTTTTATAGTAGGATACTAGGAGGAAAATATGAATAAAGAACAATTATTACAATTATTACAAGAGTTAAAAAATAATGTTAATTTTCAGATTATGGATGAAAATGCTAGATATGAAGCAATAGAAAATTTAAGTGATGAAATAAGGGAACTTGAAAATAAAGCAAGAAATTTAAAAAAACCTGATGAAGAAGAATTAAATAAAAGATTTGATGAATTTTTACAACCAAAAAGAGAAAAAATAAGTATTTTATCTGCTGAAGCTAATAGTATATCTGAAATAATTAATCAATTAACTGAAGATAATAATAAATTAATAGAATTAAATAAAGAATATGAACAAAAAATGAATAATTTAGATAAAAATAGTTATGATTATGAACGTATCCTTGATGAATTTGATATTAATTCAAGAATTATAGAAAACAATAATAATAAAATTAAAACCAATAATGATCAACTAAACAATTTATCAGAAGAAATAGATATACATCAAGGTTTCTTAGATAACGCTAGTAGTGAAGAAAAGAAAATTAAATTTTTTGAAAATGAAGTTAATAAATACGACAAAGATTATGAGGAATTATTAATTAAAATAGGTACAAGAAGAGAATCTAGACAATTATTAAAATTAAATTTCGAATCACAACTAAATGGAATGATTAGTGAATTACAAAATGGATCTTTATCAATTGATGATGCATTAATAGATTTAAATATTTATAAAAAAAGATTATTTTCTAATTATAATGATTTAGATGAAATAAAAAGAAATGAAGAAATTGAGAAATATGATAATTTAATAAATGATTTAGAAGAAAAATTAAAAGACCCTAATAATTACCAATATAAAGAAACAACAAAAGAAAATTTAAGAAATAGAATAGAAAGAATTGAAAAATTAGAAAGATATAAAGAATTAGAAGATTTTAGAAATGATTATAATGAGATTACTAATCTATATATAGAAGATAGAAATGTTGTTCTTGATCAATTATGCGATGTTAATATTACATCAGAGGAAAGAGTAGAATTAGAAAATAGATTATTAGAATTAAATAGAATTATTTCTGATGGAAAAGAACTAGTTGGTGATTATTCAAAACATCATGATATGGTGGAAAGAATGAAAAAAAGAGCTTATAGTGAAGAGATAGATAAATCACAAATGAGATTAGATTCTAACAGGTTAGCTCAATATAAATCTATAAGAAATTCTTTACAATGCAGAAAAGAATATGTAAATAGCAATGTTAAAAATATTTTAGAACAAGTTCCTGATGTTAAAATTGAAGAAGCTTCATTCTATCACGAATTATCAAATGAACAAAATGTAAACAATAATAATGAAATTTCGAATAATGAAGAAATAAATGAGGTTAATAATACTCCACAACAATTAGGAATAGTTTCAATGGTACGTTCTAAACTTAAAAAAGAAGATGTAAGAAATAAAATTAAAAAAGTTGCTGCAGCAGTTATTGCCGCTATTACTGTTACACTAGCTGCCTCACCATTAATTAATAACTTGTCAAATAGTATACCTGAACCTACTAATCACGAAATAGAAACTACTATAAATGATATGACACACGGAAATGAATTAGATGATGGTATGTTAAAAAATGAAATCTATTCTCAAATATCTATGGGTGATAAAATTACTGTAAATGAAGGTGCTGATATATATAATAATCAGTATGATGCTGTAAATAGAACAAATCCATATACACCTATTCATGAAAGAAGTTTAGAAAGAGATATTATTGGTGTTACTATTAAAATGCCAGATGGATCATTTAAATTTGTTCAAGATGATAACAGTATTCAAAAACTTGTTGATCAAGGAGGAGAAATTAGTGCTTGTCTAACTGGTGAAAATAATCAAGCTGAAGGTTTCTGGAATATTAATGATGTCACTAAAGTTCAAGAACTTCAACAAGAAATGGGAGGTAGATCACTATGAATTTCATAGAAAAATTAGATATCTTAAATTTGACAGATGGAAAGTCATATACAGTTTGTGAAACTTATGAAGAAAAAAACATTTACTATCTAATGTTAGTAGAAAATTTATCAAATGGTGATTTATCAGAAAATGTTAAGTATGCAAAAGTTATTGTATTACCAACTAGAAAGTTTGGAATAGAAACAATAGAAGATGCAGAGACAAAACAATATTTAGCAAACATTTTTTTACCTATGTTTAAAAATGATTATGAGCAATAAAAAAAATTAGGATTATTTCCTAATTTTTTTTTATTGTTTTTTTATTAAAAATCTTTTTATTTCATCAGGGTTTTCATCATTAAATACAATATCATATATTAAATCTATAATAGGAATATCAACTTTTTTATTTTTTATTAATTTATGAATAGATTTCAATGTATATAAACCTTCAATTGTAGTAGAATTTATAAATTCATTAATTTCTTCTTTTGATTTTTTTTCGCCTATAAGTTTACCAAATCTAAAATTTCTACTTTTAGTACTAGTACATGTTAATAATAAATCACCAAATCCTGCAAATGATAGAATTGTTTTTCCATCTCCACCTAATGCTTTGATTAATTCTTTAATATCGTGTAATGATTCAGTTATAAACATTGCTTGTGTTGATTCAGGAAGTCCCATTCCATCAATCATTCCAGATGCGATTGCGATAACATTTTTTATCGAACCACATATTTCTGTACCTATAATATCGTTATTCTCTCTTAATTTTAGATTTCTATTTTCAAGTGCTTTTTTACAAACTTTAATAGTTTGTTTATTTTTAGAAGATAATGTTAATCCAATTGGGACATATTTAGCAATGTCTATTGCAAATGATGGTCCAGATATAACAGCTATTCTTCTTGTTTTAATATATTTTTTTACAACATCATCAACAAATAAACATGTATCTTGTTCGATACCTTTACTTGCTATACATATATGTTGTTCTTTCGTAATATAATTTTTCATTTTAACTGATACTTCATCTACAAATCCTGCTGGAATAGCAATAATTATTAATTCACTATTTTTCATGCTTTCTTCTAGATCACTTGTAATTTTAATATTTTCAGGTATTTTAACTCCTGGTAGTACTTTTTTGTTTTCTCTTGTTTTAATAAGTTCTTGTGCTTTGTCATCAAATCTTTCCCACATAGTAATTTCACATTTATTTTCATTTAACATTAATGCTAATGCTATACCATATGCACCAGATCCTAATATTGTTACTTTCATATTTACCTCTTTTCTTGCAGTCACAATATAATTTTAACACACTTATGATATTTTTTGCAATTTTTATAAAAAAGGCTTGATTTTCTCTTGTTTTTCTAGTATACTTTTGTATGTGTGGCATGCGTAGATGTGTAAGGTTGCCGAAACACCAGGTTAAGTTGTAAAATAAACTAAATCTATTATCGGGTTTTTACACGGAGCAAGTTTATACTGGATATAAACGAAAGGAGGATACCATATGTCTAAAACTAAAGTTCGTATCAAATTAAAAGCTTTTGAACATAAAAGTTTAGATAATGCATGTGCAAAGATTGTTGAAACAGTTAAAAGAACTGGTGGTCAAGTAAGTGGTCCTGTACCATTACCAACAGAAGTTGAAAAAATCACTATCTTAAGATCTGTTCACATAAACAAAGATTCACGTGAACAATTTGAAAAAAGAACACATAAAAGACTTATTGATATCACAAACCCAAGCAAGGAAACTATAGATGCATTAACTCATCTTGAAATTCCAAGTGGTGTTGATATTCAAATCAAATACTAATTAGGAGGAAAGAAATTATGGTAAAAGGAATCTTAGGTCGTAAAATTGGAATGACTCAAGTATTTACTAAATCTGGAAAATTAGTTCCTGTTACTGTTATTGAAGTTGGTACTAATGTTGTAACACAAATTAAAACAATTGAAAATGATGGTTATGAAGCTATTCAATTAGGATTTAGTGACAAAAAAGAAAAAGCAGCTACTAAAGCTTCTATTGGACATACTAATAAAGCTAAAACTGCACCTAAGCGCTTCTTTAAAGAAATCAGAGGTGTAGATATTGCTCAATATGAATTAGGGCAAGAATTACATGCCGATGTTTTTGAAGCCGGAGAAATGATTGACGTTACAGGAATCACTAAAGGACATGGATTCCAAGGTGTTATTAAACGTCATGGACAAAGTCGTGGTCCTATGGGTCACGGATCACATTATCATAGAAGACCAGGAAGTATGGGAACTATGAGACCAATGCGTGTTTTTAAAGGAAAAAAATTACCAGGTCATATGGGAACATTAACTGTTACAATTCAAAACTTAGAAGTTGTTGCAACAGATTTAGAAAATGGAGTTATCTTAGTTAAAGGTAATGTACCAGGACCTAAAAAATCATTAGTTATGATTAGAACAGCTGTTAAAAATTGTGGAAAAGTAAATGAAGCAGAAGAATTAATTTCTTATGAAACTGCTGTAGAAACTCCTGTAGAAACACCAGAAGTTGAAACTACTACTGTAGAAGAAAACTAATAAGGAGGATAACTTAATATGAATAAATTATCTGTATTAAATATTAAAGGTGAAAAAGTAGGAGATATTACTTTAAACGAAAACGTTTGGGGAATTGAACCAAATGATGCTGTTTTATATGATGCATTAACATTAGCACGCAATAATGCAAGACAAGGAACTGCTGACACTAAAACTCGTTCAGAAGTTAGTGGTGGAGGTAAAAAACCTTGGAGACAAAAAGGTACTGGCCGTGCACGTCAAGGTAGTACAAGAGCACCACATTGGATTAAAGGTGGTATCGTATTTGGACCACATCCAAGAAGTTATGCTAAAAAAATGAACAGAAAAGAAAGAAGATTAGCATTAAAATCTGCTTTATCTTATAAAGTTATTGAAAGTGAAATGATCGTTGTTGATAACTTCGATTTAGAAACTGGAAAAACAAAAGATGCAAAAGTTGCATTAAATAATTTAAAAGCAAATAAAAAAGTATTATTAGTAGTTGACGAATTAAATGATAATGTAATTTTAGCTACTAGAAATTTAAATAACGTTGTATTATTAGAAGCTAGTGAAATCAATACTTATGATGTAATCGCTGCTGATAATATGATTATTACTGAAAAAGCTGTTAAAGCTATTGAGGAGGTGCTTGTTTAATGAATAACTATAGAGATATTATTAAAGCGCCAATCATCACTGAAAAAACTGCAGATGCTGCTCAAAATAACAGAACTTATGTATTCAGTGTTGATACAAAAGCTAATAAAACTCAAATCAAACAAGCTATTGAAGCAATTTTCAATGTCAAAGTTGAAAATGTTAACACAGTTAACGTTAAACCTAAGAAAAAAAGAGTTGGACGTTATGTTGGAAAAACAAATAAAGTTAAAAAAGCATATGTTAAATTACAAGAAGGAAGTTCAATTGAACTTTAATAATTGTTAGGAGGATATATCATGGCAATAAAAACATACAAGCCTATGACTAATGGACAACGTGGAATGTCTACTTTAATCAATGATGAAGTAACTAAAACAACTCCAGAAAAATCATTAGTTGTAACATTAAAGAAAAATGGTGGACGTAATAACCAAGGTAGAATCACTGTAAGACACCGTGGTGGTGGAGCAAAAAGAAAATATCGTATTATTGACTTCAGAAGACAAAAAGATGGTATTATTGCTACAGTAACTGCTATTGAATACGATCCAAACAGAACTGCTAACATTGCTTTATTAAGTTATGCTGATGGAGAAAAAGCATACATATTAGCTCCAAAAGGATTAAAAGTTGGAGACAAAATTGAAAGTGGAGAAAAAGCAGATATCAAAGTTGGTAACTGTCTACCATTAAGTTGTATTCCAGAAGGTACTATGGTTCACAATGTTGAATTAAAAGCTGGTAAAGGTGGTCAAATGGCTCGTTCAGCTGGTTCATCAGTACAAATCCTAGGACGTGAAGGAAAATATACATTACTTCGTTTAGCAAGTGGTGAAGTAAGAAAAGTATTAAGTACTTGCAGAGCAACTATCGGAGAAGTAGGAAATGCTGATCACGAATTAGTTAAAGTTGGTAAAGCTGGTCGTAAAAGACATATGGGTATTAGACCTACAGTTCGTGGTTCTGTTATGAACCCTAACGATCACCCACACGGTGGTGGTGAAGGACGTACACCAATCGGACGTAAAGGACCTGTTACTCCATGGGGTAAACCAGCACTTGGTGCCAAAACACGTAAAAACAATAAAGCTTCAGATAAGTTAATTGTACGTCGTCGTAAAAAATAGTGAAAGGATGGTTTAAATGGCAAGAAGTTTAAAAAAAGGACCTTTTATCGATGAACATTTAGCAAAAAAAGTAGAAGTTGCTAATGGATCTGAGAGAAAAGAAGTTATTAAAACATGGTCTCGTCGTTCTACAATATATCCTAACTTTATAGGACTTACATTTGCTGTTCATAATGGAAAAGATTTTATTCCAGTATATGTAACAGAAGATATGGTTGGACATAAATTAGGTGAATTTGTTCCAACTCGTAAGTTCGGAGGACACGGCGAAGACAAGAAAAAGAAATAGTTAGTTACCAGGGAGGAGGACTAAAATGGAAGCAAGAGCAATTGCAAAAACAGTTAGAATTGCGCCTCGTAAAGCACGCTTAGTTGTAGATTTAGTTCGTAACAAAAGCGTTATCGAAGCAGATAAAATATTAGCAAACCTAAACAAAGAAGCTGCTAGAATAACAAGAAAAGTATTAACTTCAGCAGTAGCTAACGCAGAAAATAATTTAGGTTTAGATAAAAATAATTTATACGTTAAAGAAATTTACGTTAATGAAGGACAAACTATGAAAAGAGCTAGAATGGGTTCTCGTGGTCACGTAGATCCAATTAAGAAAAGAACTAGCCATATCACAGTTGTTGTAAGCGAAAAAAATTAAGCAAAGGAGGTAAACTGATGGGTCAAAAAGTTAGTCCAGTCGGACTTAGAATCGGTATTAATAAAGATTGGGAATCTAAATGGTACGCAGGAAATAAAGATTTTGCTAAATATTTAAATAATGACGTACAAATCCGTAGATTCTTAGAAAAGAAATTAAAAGACGCAGCAGTTTCAAGTATTCTTATTGAAAGAAACGCTGAAAAAACAAATGTTATTATCAACACTGCTAAACCAGGTGTTGTTATGGGACACAGCGGAAGTGAAGTTGAAAAATTAACTAAAGAATTATCAAAATTAGTAAAAGAAAATGTACAAATTTCTATTATGGAAGTTAAAAATCCTGATATAAATGCAGCATTAGTAGCAGAAAATATTGCTCGTCAAATCGAAAACCGTGTTTCATTTAGAATTGCACAAAAAAGAGCTATTAGAAATGCTATGAAAGCTGGAGCAAAAGGAATTAAAACTGCAGTATCTGGACGTTTAGGTGGAGCTGATATGGCAAGAACTGAAGGTTATACTGAAGGTAATACTCCATTACATACTTTAAGAGCAGACATAGATTATGCTCACAAAGAAGCTGATACTACATACGGAAAAATCGGTGTTAAAGTATGGATTTATAAAGGTGAAATTCTTCCTGAAAAGAAAAACAAGGGAGGTAATAGCGATGGCAGTAATTCCAAAAAGAACTAAATACCGTCGTCCACACCGTTTACGTTATGATGGTGTAGCTAAAGGTAATACTGAATTACACTTTGGTTCATACGGATTAATGGCTATGGAAGGTGCTTGGATCACTCAAAATCAAATCGAATCAGCACGTGTTGCTATGACTCGTTATATGAAACGTGGTGGTAAAGTATGGATTAATATTTTCCCTCACTTATCATTAACTAAAATTCCTTTAGAAACTCGTATGGGTAAAGGTAAAGGTCAACCAGAAAAATGGGTTGCCGTTGTTAAAAAAGGAAAAATTATGTTTGAAATAGATGGTGTAGATGAAGCAGTTGCTCGCGAAGCGTTAAGACTTGCTATGCATAAATTACCAATCAAATGTAAATTTGTAAAAAAAGAAAGTGGTGAAGCTTGTGAATAATAAAGAAATTAGAGATTTAACAAACGAAGAAATCACCAAAAAAATTGAAGAATATAAAGAAGAATTATTTAATTTACGTTTTAGTCAAGCTACAGGAAGTTTAGAAAATCCTGCTCGCATTAAAGAATTAAGAAAACTAGTTGCACGTATGAAAACAATTTTACGTGAAAGAGAAATAAATAACTAGGAGGAATATTATGGAAAGAAAACAAGAATTTGTAGGAAAAGTTATAAGCGCATCTAACGACAAAACAATTACTGTTTTAGTTGAAACTCATAAAAAAGATCGTTTATATGGAAAACGTATTAAATATTCTAAAAAATATGCTGCTCATGATGAAAAAAACATCGCTAAAGTTGGAGATAAAGTACGTATAGTGGAAACTAGACCATTATCAAAAACAAAACATTTCCGTTTAGTTGAAGTAGTAGAAGAAGCAATAATTTTATAATTGCAAGCTTATTAATTAAAAGCTAATAAAGCTTATATATAAAAAAAGCTAAAAGGAGGATTAATATATGATTCAACAAGAAAGCCGTTTAAAAGTAGCAGATAATTCAGGTGCTCGTGAACTTTCAGTTATAAGAGTGCTTGGTGGAAGTAAAGTTAAAACTGGTAATATTGGTGATATAGTTGTTGGAACTATTAAGAAAGCAACTCCTAATGGTACTGTAGCAAAAGGAAAAGTTGTTAAAGCTGTAATAGTTAGAAGCAAATTTGGTCTAAGAAGAGAAGATGGATCTTATATTAAGTTTGATGATAATGCTTGCGTTATTATTAAAGATGATAAGAGTCCAGTTGGAACTCGTGTATTCGGACCAATCGCACGTGAATTACGTGACAAAGATTTTATGAAAATTATATCACTTGCTAAAGAAGTGTTATAGTTGGGAGGTAAGTTTATGAACTTTAAAACTGGAGATAAAGTAGTAGTAATTGCTGGAAAAGATAAAGGCAAAGAAGGTAAAATTACTAAAGTTCTTCGTAACGAAAATAAAATCGTTATTGAAGGAGTAAATGTTGTTAAAAAACATAATAAAGGTAATGGACAAACTGCAGGAAGTATCGTAGAAATGGAAGCCCCAATTAATGCTTCTAATGCTATGATAGTAGATCCAAAAACAGGAAAACCAAGCAGAATTGGACATGTTATAAATAAAGATGGTAAAAAGGTTAGAGTAGCTAAAAAGTCTAACTCTACAATCGATTAATTGGAAGGAGGGTAATTATGAACCGCCTAAAAGAAAAATATAATAATGAAATTGTACCAAGTTTAAGAGAAAAATATAACTATGCTAGTGTTATGGAAGTACCTAAATTAGAAAAAATCGTTGTAAATATGGGTGTTGGTGATGCAACAACTAATAGTAAATTATTAGATGCAGCAATGAAAGACTTAGAAATCATTACTGGTCAAAAACCTGTTGCAACTAAAGCTAAAAAAGCTATTGCTGGATTCAAAGTTAGAGAAGGACAAGCAATTGGATGCAAAGTAACATTACGTGGTGAAAACATGTACAATTTCTTAGATAAATTAATTAGTATTACATTACCTCGTGTAAGAGATTTCCGTGGTGTTTCAAATAAAGCTTTTGATGGACGTGGAAATTACACTTTAGGTTTAACAGAACAATTAATTTTCTCAGAAATTGAATATGATAATGTTGTTAAAGTACGTGGTATGGATATCGTTATGGTAACAACTGCTAAAACAAATGAAGAAGCGTACGATCTTTTAAAAGGTTTTGGTATGCCATTTAAAAAATAATATTCAAAATTTATTATAGGAGGAAATATTATGGCTAAAAAAAGTATGATAGCAAAAGCTAATCGTAAACCAAAGTTTAAAGTACGTGAATATACTCGTTGTCAAAGATGTGGTAGACCACATTCAGTACTTAAAAAATATGGAATTTGCCGTATTTGTTTTAGAGAATTAGCTTATAAAGGACAAATACCAGGTGTTAGAAAATCTAGCTGGTAATTGAAGGGAGGACAAATTTATGGTAGTAACTGACCCAATCGCAGATATGCTTACAAGAATTCGTAATGCTAACCAAATGCGATATAAAGAAGTTGAAGTGCCTGCTTCAAAAATGAAGTTAGAAATCGCAAGAATTCTTAAAGAAGAAGGATTTATAGCTGACTTCAAAGTTAAAAAGAATGACGTTCAAAATATCATCGTATTATCATTAAAATACGGAGAAAAGAAAGAACGTGTTATTACAGGTTTAAAAAGAATTTCAAAACCAGGTTTACGTGTTTATGCTAAAGCTGAAGAAGTTCCAACTGTACTTAATGGTTTAGGTATCGCTATTATGTCAACATCTAAAGGTGTAATGACAGGAAAAGATGCTAAAAAACAATCATTAGGTGGAGAAGTTCTTGCTTATATCTGGTAATAAGTAGAAAGAAAAATATAGGAGGATTAATATGAGTCGTATTGGAAATAGAGTAATTACAATACCTGAAAATGTTACAGTATCAGTTGATGCTAATATTGTTAAAGTAAGTGGTCCTAAAGGTGAACTTTCTACTGAAATCAATAAAGACATTACTGTAAACATTAATGGAAATGAATTAACATTAACAAGAAAAGATGATTCAGTTAAAAATTTCCACGGAACTGCAAATGCTAATATCAGAAATATGATTATTGGTGTTACAGAAGGTTATGAAAAAAGATTAGAAACAATCGGTGTTGGATATCGTTTTGCTTTAAAAGATGGTAAATTAGTAGTAACTGCTGGTTATTCACATCCTGTAGAAGTTGAAATTCCAACTGAATTATCATTAGAAGTTCCAAGTAACACAGAATTAGTTGTAAAAGGAATTGATAAATGTTTAGTAGGAGAATTTTCTGCTAACGTAAGAAAAATTAGACAACCTGAACCTTATAAAGGAAAAGGTATTCGTTATAAAGATGAAGTTATCCGTCGTAAAGAAGGAAAGAAAGCATCTAAATAATAAAAAGTAAAGGAGAGTAATACTTATGATTAAAAAAGTAGCTCGTAACGATATGCGTAAAGCTAGACATGCTCGTATCAGAGAAAAAGTTACAGGTACTGCAAGTGTACCAAGACTTAATGTGTTTAGATCAAACAACAATATTTTTGCTCAAATCATTGATGATGAAAAAGCTGTCACATTAGTAAGTGCCTCTTCAATTGATAAAGAATTAAAAATTGAAAATGGTGGAAATATTGAAGCTGCTGCAAAAGTAGGAGAATTAATTGCTAAAAGAGCTAAAAAAGCAAAAATTGAAAAAGTAACTTTTGATAGAGGTGGATACCTATATCATGGACGTGTTAAAGCTTTAGCTGAAGCAGCACGTGCAAATGGATTAGAATTCTAAGAGGAGGAATCTAGATGGAAAAGGAAACTAAAAGAAGAGAACCAAGACCAAAAATGTATGAAACTGAAATTATCAACATTGGTCGTGTTACAAAAGTAACAAAAGGTGGTCGTCATTTCCGTTTCTCTGCTACAGTTGCCGTTGGAGATAGAAAAGGTAAAGTAGGAATTGGAACTGGTAAAGCTAATGAAGTACCAGATGCAATTAAAAAAGCTGAACAAGCTGCTGCTAAAAATGTAGTAAGAGTAGCAATAGTTGATAATAGAACAATCCCACATGAAGCAATTGGTGTTAGAGGAGCAAGTAAAGTTATGTTAAAACCTGCTACTGAAGGTACAGGAGTTAAAGCTGGTGGACCAGTTCGTGCTGTACTTGAATTAGCTGGTGTTAAAGATATCTTATCTAAATCACTTGGATCAAATACAAAAATTAATATGGCATTTGCTACATTAGAAGCTTTAAAAGCTCAAAGAACAGTAGAACAAGTAGCTAAATTACGTGGTAAGAAAGTTGAGGATTTAATCTAATGAAATTACATACAATGTATCCTGCTGAAGGTGCTACTAAAACTCGTAAAAGAGTTGGTCGTGGTGTTGGATCAGGTTTAGGAAAAACTTCAGGTAGAGGAGAAAACGGACAAAAATCAAGAAGTGGTTATAGCCACAAAGCTGGATTTGAAGGTGGACAATTACCTTTATTCAGAAGATTACCAAAACGTGGTTTCTCTAATGCAAAATTTAAAACTACTTATGCTGTTATTAATTTAAGTGATTTAAATAAATTTGATGATAACGCTACTGTTACACCAGAATTATTAAAAGAAATGGGATTAGTTAAAAATCAATTAGATGGTATCAAAGTACTAGGAAATGGTAAATTAGAAAAAAAATTAGTTGTTAAAGCTCACAATTTCTCAAGTGTAGCTAAAGAACAAATAGAAAAATTAGGTGGAAAAGCAGAGGTGATTTAACATGTTTGCAACATTTAAGCAAATGTTTAATCGCAAGAATAAAGATCTACAAAAGAAAGTTTTATTCACTTTTGCTGCTTTATTCATCTTTAAATTAGGAACTGCGATTATTGTTCCAGGAATTGATAAAGATTCATTGACTGGTAATTTAGGATTTTTAGAATTACTTAATGCTATGGGTGGAGGAGCAATGGAAAAATTTTCTATTTTTGCTCTAGGTGTAATGCCATACATCACAGCATCAATTATAATTCAACTTTTAGCTATGGATATTGTTCCATATTTAACAGAATTATCTAAACAAGGTATTTCTGGTCGAAATAAAATGAATCAAATTACAAGAGTAGTTGGTATTATATTAGCATTTATTCAAGGATATATATACTCATTTACATATGTAAGTGGTAGTAGTCCAATACAATATTTGGAATTTGCCCTTGTTCTTACAGCAGGAACTTCATTCTTATTATGGCTTGGAGATCAAATTTCTGCTAAGGGAATAGGAAATGGTATTTCATTAATTATCATGGCGGGTATTATTGCAAATCTACCTAATATGTTCTATACAGCATGGAATACATTAGTAGACTTCAGTGGAACTACTCAATCAATTGCCTTAGGTATAACTATGTTTACTTTATTTGTAATATTCTATATTGCAATAGTTTTAGGTATTGTTTATGAGGAAACTGCTGAAAGAAGGATTCCAATTCAATATGCTAATAAATCATCAAATTCATATGGTGGACAACAAAGTTATATACCATTCAGATTAAATTCTGCTGGTGTTATACCAGTAATATTTGCATCTGCAATAATTTCAATTCCATCAATAATTGCATCATTTATTAAAAATGACGCAATGACAATATTTATAAACAAATGGATAGTAATGACTACTCCAACTGGATTATTATTATATGTATTATGTATATTTGGATTCGCATACTTTTATACATTTATACAATTAAAACCAGATGAATTAGCTGATAATTTAAATAAAAATGGTGGATTTATTCCGGGTGTTAGACCAGGAGAAGAAACTGTTGAATATATTACTAAAGTAATTAAAAAAATTACTTTTGTAGGAGCTTTTGCTTTAACTATCATTGCAGCACTTCCAGTATTATTTGGGATGTTCTCAAATATGCCAGCTAGTGTTACAATTGGTGGTACTGGGTTATTAATCGTTGTTGGTGTTGCATTAGAAACATATAAACAAATTGAAAGTCAATTAGTTAGTCGTTCATATACAAGGGGGCGTAGAAGAAGATGAAAAATATAATTTTTATCGCTCCACCAGCGGCTGGCAAAGGAACACAAGCTGTGATGGTGAGCTCAAAATATAATATACCTCACATCTCGACTGGAGATATTTTAAGAAATTCTGCTAAAGAAGATTCTGAAAGAGGAAGATATATAGCTAACGAAATTTCCAATGGACGTTTTGTTAGTAGTGATATTATGTTAGAACTTATCACTGAAAGATTACAACAAAGTGATTGTGATAATGGATATATTTTAGATGGATTTCCAAGAAATTTAGAACAAGCAGAACAATACGAGGTAATTCTTAATAAATTAAATAGAGAATTAGGTTATGTTATTGTCTTAGACATTGACAAAGAGGTTGCTAAAAGTCGTATTGTAGGAAGAGTTAGTTGTCCTAAATGCGGAAGTGTATTTAACGAAAATATAGATGCTGCTAAACCAAAACAAGCTGGTATTTGTGATAATTGTGGTACTGAGTTAGTAAAAAGAAGTGATGATAATGCCGAAACATTTGATGGCAGATTTCAAACTTACTTAGAAAAAACTCAACCATTAATCGATTATTATGAGAAAAAAAATGTCCTATATCATGTTAATAGTGATTTAGGAAAAGAAAATACTTTTGAACAAATAGAAAAAATTATAGTTAGCTCACTATAATAAATGATATTTTCAACATTTAGTTGAATAGGCGATACGCGTACTTTTAAAGATTATATTTAAAAAGTTAGATCGCTTACTAAGCATATGACATTTTAGTCTTAATGCTACTCCATCTTTATGGTATACTGGAATTCATACATTTACTGTATAGAATTCCTAGTGACCAAAAGGTAAAAAGATGGTATAATATCTCTAGATAAATATATAAAATTATTATCAAGTTTTCTAATATAAAATATTTTATCTAGTGATTATAATAAAACAAAGAGGTGATTAAATGGCTAAAACAGATACAATCGAAGTACAAGGAAAAGTTATTGAAGTAAAGCCTGGAGGTATTTTCAAGGTTGAATTAGAAAACAAACATACTGTAGAAGCTCACGTTTCTGGTAAAATCCGAATGAATTATATTCGCATCTTACCAGGTGATACAGTAACTGTTGAACTTTCACCATATGATTTAACACGTGGGCGCATAACTTACCGAAAATAATAAAGTAGGAGGAATAAAAATGAAAGTAAGAGCATCAGTTAAAAAAATATGCGACAAATGTAAAATAATAAGACGTAATGGAAGAATAGAAGTTAGATGTGTTAATCCAAAACATAATCAAAGACAAGGTTAATAGGAGGTGTTTGAATGGCACGTATTAAAGGTGTAGATATACCAAATAATAAAAGAATCGAAATAGCAATGACTTATATTTATGGTATCGGAAGAAGTTTATCACAAAAAATCTTAAAAGATGCTAAAGTAGATTTTGATAAAAAAGCTGGAGATCTTGATAATGATGAATTAGCAAGAATCCGTGAAGAAGTTAATAAATATGTTACTGAAGGTGACTTACGTCGTGAAGTAAACATGAATATTAAAACTAAAATGGAAATTAACTCTTACCAAGGAACTAGACATAAAAAAGGACTTCCAGTTAGAGGTCAAAGAACAAATAGAAATGCTAGAACTCGTAAAGGTAAAGGTAAAGTAGTTGCTAATAAGAAAAAATAATTGTAACTAATAAATAAGGAGGTTATATAAATGGCTTATAAACCAAGAAAACGTAAAGTTAAAAAGAATGTACCAGAAGGTAAAGCATTTATTCATTCAACATTTAACAATACTATCGTTACTATAAGTGATAATGATGGTAATGCAATTAGTTGGGCTTCAGCTGGTACTTTAGGATTTAAAGGAAGCAAAAAATCAACTCCATTTGCTGCAGGTATGTCAGCAGAAGCAGCTGGAAAAGCAGCTGTTGATATGGGTATGAAAAAAGTTGAAGTATTTGTAAAAGGTTTAGGTTCAGGACGTGAAACAGCTATCCGTTCTTTACAAACTGCAGGTTTAGAAATTACTTCAATTTCTGATGTAACACCTATTCCACATAATGGATGTCGTCCACCAAAACGTCCTCGTGGATAAAATGAAAAGGAGTGAAAATAGTGTTAAACTTTGAAAAACCAGTATTTAAAATTACTGATTATGTTGAAAATAATAATTATGGAAAATTTGAATTAGAACCTTTAGAAAGAGGTTTTGGAACAACTATAGGTAACGCTCTTAGAAGAGTAATGTTATCTAATATGCCGGGTAGTGCTATTGTAGCAGTAAAAATTGATGGGGTTATGCATGAATTCCAAACTATCGATGGTGTAGTAGAAGATGTAACAACTATTGTTTTAAACTTAAAAAGCGTAGTATTAAAGAAAAATGTAGAAGGAAATAAAACTATACATTTATACGCTGACAAAGAAGGAGTAGTAACTGCTGGAGACATTACATGCGATGCTGATGTTGAAGTTATGAATCCTGATCAAGTTATCGCAACATTAGCTAAAGGTGGAAAGCTTGATATGGAAATGATCGTTGCTAACGGACGCGGTTATGTTCCAGCTAATGAAAATAAACAACATATTGAAAATGCAAAGATTGGTTTCATTCCAATAGATGCTTTATATTCACCTATTGAAAGAATTAGTTATGAAGTAGAAAGTGCTCGTGTTGGACAAGATGCTAACTATGACAAATTAATTATGAATGTTTATACAAATGGATCTTTAAAACCTGAAGAAGCAATGGCTTTAGGTGCTAAAATATTAATTGAACATTTAAATATTATAACTAATTTAAGTGAATTAGCTGATACTACAGGTGTAATGTCTGCAAAACAAGAAGATAGCAAATTAAAGAAATTAGAAACATCTATTGATGATTTAGATTTCTCAGTAAGAGCTTATAATTGTTTAAAAAGAGCTAATATTAACACATTAGGTGATTTAGTAGAAAAATCAGAACTTGAAATGATGAAAATACGTAATTTAGGTAAAAAATCTTTAAAAGAAGTTATCGACAAAATTAAAGATATGGGACTTAAATTCCGTGACGAAGACTAGTAGTTAGGAGGAATATTATGGCTTACAGAAAATTAGGACGTACTAATAAACATAGAAGAAGTATGCTTGCAAATCTAACTAAAGATGTTATCATGAATGAAAGAATTGAAACTACAGAAACAAGAGCTAAAGAAGTTCGTAAATTTGTAGATAAAATGATTTCTTATGGTAAAGATGGTTCTTTAGTAGCTAGAAGAAAAGCTTTAGCATTTTTACAAAACGATAATGCAGCTGTTCAAAAAGTATTTAATGACTTAGCTGTTCGTTATGCTAATAGAAATGGTGGCTACACTAGAATTTTAAAACTTACTGAACGTCGTGGAGATGACGCTTTAATGGTTATTTTAGAATTAGTTGAGGAAGATGCTAAATAAGCATCTTTTTTCATTTATTTTTTAAATATATTATGCTATAATAATTTTGTAAATTAGGAGGTACTTATGGACTTTAAAAGAATGTTTGATTTCAGTAATATGGATGATAAAACAAAAGGCATGATTAAAATGGCGTTTATTCTTATAGGTATTTTTGTAGCATTTATTTTGTTTTTTGTAATTTATAAAGCTATTTTTGGTTCGGCCTTATCATATGATAAAATTGAAAACATTATGGTTAGATCAGCCAAACAATATGTTAATAATCGTCCTGAAAAGGTTGAAGGAAGTATTTATGGAACTGTAGAAATTAAAGTTAGTGATCTTATTGCTGAAGGTTATATGAAAGATATGAGTAAATATACTAAAAAAGATGTAATGTGTTCGGGGTCTGTTTTAGTATTTAAGAATTTAGATGATTACAGTTATTCACCTAAATTAGATTGTGGAGAAGCATACAAGTATAAAAATTTAACTGATGAAATAACTAAAGAAGAAAATATTGTTACAACAGATAATGGATTATATAAAATAGAATCGGGAGAACCTTATTATATTTTCCGTGGAGAAAATGTTGATAATTATTTAAAAATTAATAATACTTTGTATAGAATTATGAAGATTGACGAAAATGGTAATATTAGATTATTCTCTGATGATGTTGAAAAATCATTCCCATGGGATAATAGATATAATGTAGAAAAAAAATATGACGCTGGTATCAATGAATTTGAAGGTACTCAAGCTAGTAGAATTAAAGATAAAATATTAAGTGTTTATAATGATGAAGAAAAATTTTCTAAAGATGTTAAATCCCTAATCATTCCACAAGAATTTTGTATTGGAAAAAGAACTAAACAAGATATAGATAATACTGGTAATATTGAATGTTCTAAAAAATCTGAATTAATGGGAATTGGTACTATAGCACTATATGAATATTTTCAAGCATCATTAGATCCTAATTGTTTTAGCTCTTTAACTAAATCTTGTAAAAATTATAATTATCTAGCTAATTATTCAAAGAGTTATTGGACTCTTACAGCTGCAATGGAAGGTACAGAATATGTTTATAAAGTAAATAAATCTGCAGTTCAATCGAAAGCTGCAACTTACGCTTATTTACATTTGGTATTAACTATTAATGGAAATGTAAATTATATTGGTGGAACAGGAACTTTAAATGATCCTTATATCGTTAAACCTATAGTTTAAAATCTAGTTTATAACTAGATTTTTTATTGTATAAATACATATTTTAGTATATAATTTTAATAGTAGGTGATTATATGAAAGCTATAATAACAGGTGCAAGTTCAGGACTTGGGAAAGAATTTGCAAAACAACTTAGTAAAAAAGGATATGATCTAGTTTTAGTAGCACGTAGAAAAGAAAGATTAAGAGAATTAAAAGATGAATTAGATACAAATATTGAGATTGTTACTTTGGATTTATCTTTTCCAACTAACTGTGTAAAATTATTCAAAAAATATAAAAAAGAAAATATTGATATACTTATAAATAATGCAGGTTTTGGAGTTTTTGGGAACTTTGATCAAACTCCGTTAGATAGAGAACTTGAATTAATAGATATAAATATTGTTGCTGTACATACATTAACAAAATTGTTTTTACAAAAATTTAAAAAAGAAAATAAAGGATATATATTAAATGTAGCTTCTTCTGCTGCGTTTCAACCAGGACCTCTAATGTCTACATATTATGCATCAAAATCATATGTATACAATTTAACATGTGCTATATATGAAGAACTAAAAAAAGAAAAAAGTAATGTCCATATTTCAACTTTATGTCCTGGTCCTGTTAATACAGAATTTAATGATGTTGCAGGTGTTACTTTTGGTATAAAAGCTTTAGAAGCAAATGAAGTTGTTTCTTATACATTAGATAAAATGTTTAAAAATAAATTAGTAATTATTCCTGGGACTAGTATAAAATTAGCTAAGTTTTTTGGAAAGTTTGTTCCTATAAAATTAATGCTTAAAATTACTTATAAAATACAAAAAAAGAAGGTAAAATAATGATTAAATATATAAATAAAAATACATGTTATATTGATGATAGTGTTGTTATAGAAGATAATGTTACTATATATCCTAATGTTGTTATATTAGGAAATAGTATTATAAAATCAAATACTTTAATATATCCAAATACAACGATTGAAAATAGTATTATTGGAGAAAATAATATTATCAGAAATTCAAATATACTTAATTCAAAAATAGGTAACAATAATAATATAGGTCCTAATGCATATATAAGAAATAATACAATAATATCAAATAATTGTAATATCGGATTTTCTGTAGAAATTAAAAATTCTACAATTGATGATGAAACAAAGATTGCACATTTAGCATATATAGGTGATGCTAAAATCGGAAAAAATGTTAATTTTGGAGCTGGAGTTAAAATAGCAAATTATGATGGTGTTAAAAAGTATAAAACTACTATATTAGATAATGTATTTATAGGATGTAATAGTGTTTTGGTAGCTCCTGTTACTATTGAAGAAAATTCCTTAATTGCAGCTGGTTCTGTAATTACAAAAGATGTTCCAAAAAATTGTTTAGCTATAGCTAGAAAACATCAAATAAATAAAGAAAACTATTATTCTAAAAGAGAAATTTAGTTCTCTTTTTTTATTTGTAAAATTAAAATATTTATAATATAATATTTATGTGTGAAGGTGATATCATGAAAAATATTATTGAAATGGAAAATATAAATTTTTCTTATAATAAAAATCAAATATTTAAAAATTTAAATTTAACTTTTGAAAAAGGTTCTTTTACAACAATTATTGGTAATAACGGTAGTGGTAAGTCAACACTAATTAGACTTTTAGTTGGTTTACTTGTTTGTGAAGGGAAAATAACTATAAATGGATTAGAGTTGAATCATGATAATCTTAAAAAAATCATTAGTAAAATAGGTGTAGTATTTGAAAATCCAGATGACCAGTTTGTTGCTGAAACAGTTTTGGACGATATAGTATTTTCACTTGAAAATATGCAAGTTGATAAAAAAGAGATAGATAAAAGAGTTAAGAAAATAAGTAAATTTATTGGTATTGAAGATATTCTTGATAAAGAACCACATAATCTAAGTGGAGGTCAAAAACAATTAGTTGCTTTAGCATCTGCTTTGATTACTGATCCTGATATTTTGATTCTAGATGAAGCACTTACAATGATTGATCCGGATACAAGAATTAAAATTTATAAAATATTAGAACAAATAAATAAAGTAAATAAAATAACAATAATCAATGTAACACATAATATGGATGAAATATTATATGGCGATAATTTAATTGTAATGGACAAAGGAAATATTGTTTTAAACGGACCTAAAGAATTTGTTTTTTTAGAAGAAAAAACATTTAACAAGTTAGGATTAAAACTTCCTTTTATTGTTGAACTAACTACTAAATTGCAATATTATGGCTTAATAGATCATCTAATATTTGATATGGAAGAGTTGGTGAATGAGATATGGAAATAAAATTTAATAATGTATATTTTTCGTATAATAAAAATACACCAATTGAAAATGAAGTTTTAAAAAATATTAATTTAGATATTAAGGAAGGAAAAATATCAAGTATTATCGGTAGAAGTGGTAGTGGTAAATCAACATTGGTCGAAATGATTAATGCATTAAATATTCCTTCTAAAGGTGAAGTAAAAATTAATGATTTCATTATAACTAATAAAAGTAAAAGAATAAAAAACATTAATGATTTACGTGTAAATATTGGATTAATTTTTCAGTTTCCAGAGGAACAATTTTTTAATATGACAGTATATGATGAAATATCTTTTGGTATGAAATATTTTAATTATAAAACAAAAGATATTGAAAAAAGAGTCAAAGATTCCTTAAAAATGGTTGGTTTAAATCAAAATTATATTAATAGAAATCCTTTTACATTATCAAATGGGGAAAAAAGAAAAGTAGCTATTGCATCTATTTTGGCCTTTAATCCTGAAGTAATTATTTTGGATGAACCGACTATCGGATTAGATTCTATAAGTAAAAAAAATTTAATAATGCTTTTAAGAAATTTAAAAACAAGATATAAAAAAACTATTATAATTGTAAGTCATGATAATGATTTGATACATAAAATAAGTGATTATATCTATGTTTTAGATAATGGTGAAATTGTAGTTGAAGGGGATAAATACACAGTATTTAAAGATGAAGAAAAATTAAAAAAATATGGTATTAGAGTTCCAAATGAAATCGAATTTGCAAACCTTGTATACAAAAAAACAGGGAAAAAAATAGGATATAGAGATGATATTAATGATATTATAAAGGATGTGTATAGAAATGCTAGATAATGTTGTATTTGGTAGTTATTACCCTATTAAATCTAAAGTGCATTATATGAATCCTATTTCTAAAATCTTATGTACATTATTATTTGCATTAATGATTTTTATTTGTGATGATTTTGTTGTGATGTGTTTAATATTTTCTCTATCAATTTTATTATGTGAAATGGCACATATCCCAAGAAGGATTTATAAAAAAACATTTAGTAGTTTGAAAATATTATTTCTATTCATTATCATTATATATTCACTTTCGGGATTAACCTTAATTGATATTCTTATAGTTTTTATGAGATTATCTGGTGTAGTTTTATATTCAACAGTATTAACTCTTTCTACACCTCCTAATGAAATCACTTATGGGTTACAAAGAGTTTTAAGTCCTTTTAGATTGATAGGATTACCTGTTAATAAAATGGCGTTATCTATTTCTCTTGCTTTAAGATTTATTCCTACAATAATTGATCAAGGAAATAAAATATTAAAATCTCAAGCTAGTCGTGGAGTTGATTATTATAATTCGAAATTACCAGGTAAATTTTTAGCAATAAAATCGATGCTTCTTCCTATGTTTATTTTAACAATTAGAAGAGCCGATACACTAGCTGAGGCTATGCAAGTTAGACTATACAATATAAATGCTAAAAGAACTAATTATAGATTAAATAAATGGCGTATATTCGATACATTTTTATTTTTATTACATTTTATTATATTTGGATTATTAATTGTTAAGAAGGTGATTTAATGCGATATTTAATGACGTTTTCATATGATGGTTCAAAATTTTATGGTTATCAAAAACAACCTGATAAACCAAGTGTTCAAGAAAATATTGAATTAGCATTAACTAAAATTAATAGTAATAATTTTGTTAGTATTAGTGCTAGCGGAAGGACAGATAATGGCGTTCATGCTTTAAATCAAAAGGCACATTTTGATTTAGATAGAGATATAAACATTGATATTTTAAGAAATTCTCTCAATAAATTAACATCTAAATATATATATATTAAAGATATTAAAACAGTAACTGATGATTTTCATGCTAGATTTAATGTTATAAAGAAAAAATATACTTATAAAATAAATTTAGGCGAATATAATCCGATAGAATCTGATTATATATATCAATATAACAAAAATATAGATATTAAAAAAATGAATATAGCAATTAAAAAGTTTGAAGGTAAACATAATTTTAAATCATTCACTAAACCAAATTCCGAAATTAGTGATTATGAACGAGAAATATTTGAAACAAGTATTGTATTAAAAGATAATATTTTATCAATATCATTTATTGGTTCTGGTTTTATGAGATATATGGTTAGAAATATTGTTGGATGTTTAATTGAAATAGGTGAAAATAAAAGAAATATTGATGATATAGATAGACTATTTAAATGTGAAGATAGAAAAGAAGCAGGTATTAAAGCTGAAGCATGTGGGTTATATCTAGAAGATGTGTTTTATTTTTAAAAAAACACTATTTTTACTTGACTTTTCAATAATTTTTTAGTAATATTTTAGTTGGTACATTTTATAAATCCCAATAAAAGTTAGATGTGGGAAATCTAACTATTATTAATTTATTACAAGGAAGGGAAACAATATGAAAAATACTTACATGCAAAAAAAAGAAGAAGTAGTTCGTAATTGGTATGTAGTTGACGCTGAAGGATTAACTTTAGGACGTTTAGCTACTAAAGTTGCTCATGTTTTACGTGGTAAACATAAACCAACATATACTCCACATATTGATTGTGGTGATTATGTTATTATTACTAATGCTTCTAAAGTAGTACTTACTGGTGACAAACTAGATAAGAAAATTTACTACAACCACAGTGGATATACTGGTGGATTAAGAGAAAGAACTGCTCGTGTTATGAGAGATCAATATCCTGTTGAAATGGTTGAAAGAGCCGTTAAAGGAATGCTTCCACATGGAAGATTAGGACGTCAAATGTATAAAAAATTATTTGTTTATGCTGGGGAAGAACATCCACATGCAGCTCAACAACCTGTTGAGTTAAAAATGGGTAAATAAGGAGGTTTAATCTATGAGTAAAGTATTTATTGGTACAGGAAGAAGAAAATCTTCTATCGCTCAAGTAAAAATGGTTCCAGGTACTGGAAAAATTACTGTTAACGGTAGAGATGTAAGAGATTTCTTTCCATATGAAACTAATGTTATGGATTTAAAACAACCTTTAGTTGCTACAAATAATGAAGAAACATTTGATATTGAAGTAAAAGTTAATGGTGGAGGATTCACTGGACAAACTGGTGCTATTCGTTTAGGTATTGCTAGAGCTTTATGTGAATATGATAAAGCAAACGAAAGTAACGAAGATAGCTACAGAAAAGTTTTAAAAAGAGCTGGATTTGTAACTAGAGATGCAAGAGTTAAAGAACGTAAAAAACCAGGATTAAAAGCAGCACGTCGTGCACCACAATTCTCAAAACGTTAAGATTTCTTACGAGATATTTCTTGGAGTATAATCGCTGGATTATACTTCTTTTTGTATATTTATAGCACAGGAGTGATAAAATGGAATATATAGATTTTGTTAATAGAATTTGCGCTTGTTTTGGTTTGAGTTTATTAATAGGATTTGAAAGACAATGGGGAAGACATGCTATTGGATTACAAACAAACGTATTAGTTTCATTGGGTGCATTTTTGTTTGCATCATTTTCTACATTGATTCAAACAGATGGTGATGTGACACGAATTGCTGCTCAAGTTGTATCTGGAATAGGTTTTTTAGGTGCTGGTGTTATTATTAAAGATGGTGGAAATATTAGAGGATTAAATACTGCTGCTACTTTATGGTGTAATGCTGCTATTGGTGTTTTATGTGCTGGTGGTTTACTAATCGAAGCTACAACTGGATGTATTGCCATTTTATTTTCTAATATTTTCCTAAGAATGATTACAAACAAGTTATCAAAATCAAGAAAGATTAATCAAGAATACTTATTTAAGATTAAATGTGAAGATGACAAAGAATTAAGAGTACGTAATATAATTTCGAAAGCAACTAAAAATGTTAATTTAACGTTAGAAAACATCGAAACAAAAACAATTGAAAATGGTATGGTAAAAATATATGCGACATTGTCTTCAGATATGAAATTTGTTAGTGTTATAGATAGAATAATGACCAATATTATGAATGAACCAGGTATTGAATCTGTCGGTTGGAAAAAAATAGAAAAAGATCATGATTTAAATTTAAATGATAATTAATTGCATTTAGATTAAACATATCTTATAATAAAATAAGAAAATATTTTTCTTAAAAAAGGAGTTTTATAATGAGATTAAGTAATGAATGGAAAGATTATGAATGTATAGATGCTGGTAATGGTGAAAAATTAGAAAGATGGGGTAATGTCATTTTTCGTAGACCAGATCCACAAGCCATGTGGAATGTTAATTATAATGATAATTGGAAAAATGTTGATGGACATTATTTTAGAAGTGTTAAAGGTGGAGGACAATGGAAATTTAATACTAAATTAAATGATTATTGGACTATTGATTACAAACATTTAACATTTAAAGTTAGCCCTACAAACTTTAAACATACTGGTTTATTCCCTGAACAAGCAACTAATTGGGATTTTATGATGGATAAAATTAAGAAACAAGATAAAAAAATTAAGGTATTAAATCTTTTTGCTTATACTGGAGGAGCTACAATGGCATGTTCTAGTGCTGGTGCTGATGTTGTCCATGTTGATGCTTCACGTGGTATGACTGATTGGGCTAAAGAGAATATGAAATTATCTGGTTTAGAAAATAATTTTATTAGATTTATAGTTGACGATTGTCTTAAATTTGTTCAAAGAGAATATAGACGTGGTAATAAATATGATGCTATAGTAATGGATCCTCCAAGTTATGGTCGTGGTCCTAATGGAGAAGTTTGGAAATTTGAAGATAATTTATATACTTTAATTGAAGCTTGTATGCAAATTCTTAGTGATGAACCTGTTTTCTTTTTAATCAATTCATATACTACCGGAATTTCTAGTATTGTTTTAGAAAATATATTAAAAACGACAATGCTTAAAAAATATCCAGATGGAAAAGTTGAAGCAGGAGAAGTTGGTCTTCCAATTACAAGAGATAATTTAGTTTTACCATGCGGTATATATGGTAGATGGGAAAAAAATGATTAATATATTATATGAAGATAATCATGTTATTGTTGTAGAAAAAAAACCTAATATACCCGTTTGTGAAGATGAAAGTAAAGATTTAGATTTATTAAATATTATAAAAAAATATTTAAAAGAAAAATACAATAAGCC
>SAMEA3663006__coassemble_217_pt1 | contig 39985 bp, 44 predicted proteins | sample SAMEA3663006__metabat2_low_PE_028 | metagenome-assembled genome bin SAMEA3663006 (sample SAMEA3663006) | pig gut metagenome | biome: pig gut; feature: pig-associated habitat; material: faeces | place: France | collected 2012
AAAAAACATAAAATTAAGAAACTAAATTAATTTTATGTTTTTTTTTTATATTATTCTATGTTAGAATAAATAAACTAAGAGGGTGATTTAATGAATTTTTTAAGTGGAAATATTTCATTATTAAAAAAAGAACAAGTTAACGGAAATAATTGTATAAATTTTTTTAGGGTTTATGGTAAAAAAGCAGCTGCTACAGATTTTGCAGTTTTATTAGGTGCTATTGTAGGTCATAGATCATATGGTTATGGTGATCTTAATTATGGTAGGACAGCAGCATGGAGTTTAATTGATGATTATTATGGTGACACTTATATTATTAATATAAATGGTTATATTGCAAGTAATCATGCTAATAAGCGTATTAATGGTATTAGACCTATAATTCCTTTAGATATTGTTCCAAAAAATTTATTAAAGAATAAAAAAAATACAAATGGTTATTATGAAGTTGAATTTGGTGAGTACCCACAAAGTGCGTGTAATGGAAATTTATCAAAAGAATTAGAAGATTTATATCCAAATAAACTTAAAAGAACAGGGAAAAAATATACTGTTGATGGATGTGGAATTTATGAATATGATAGAGCATTTCAACCTACTGAAATTGTAGAATTTGAATATAATAATGAAAGATATGTTAGGGTTAATTCAGATGATATAAATGGCAAATTATTTTTTTCTAATTCAGAAATAATTAATCCTTCAAATAGCTATTGGATCAAAGTAGAACCTATTAAATGGATAATAGATGAAGCTTCAAATTTATTAATCTGTAAAGATTTAATTGCATCAGGAATTAGATTTTGTGATGCAAAAAAATATAGTGGTAATTTTGAAGATACTGAAATATATAAATATTTAAATCATTATTTTGCACGTGATATTTTTAATAGAGAAATGATTACAGAATATAATAATTCAGTTAGCGATTATATTAATCCAATTGAAAATAATAATATCGATAGTGATTTTAACAATCCATATGGATTAGATTTTGAAGAAATTAAGGAAGAAGATATTATTAATGGTGCTATTGAAGCTGACATTCCTGTATTTTTGCATGGTAAATCTTCTGATGGAAAAAGTGCTAGGGTTAAAGCAATTGATCCTGATTTAACAATAATATATTTAAGAAATGCTACTCCAGATAGTCTAAATGGTAAATCAGTATATAATGAAAAAACTGGTGAAATGATAGATATTAAACCTACTTGGTTAAAAAAATTAGAAGATAAATGTAACAATGAACCAAATAAAAATCATATATTATTTTTTGATGAAATAACTAATGCATTCCCAAGTATTCAAGGTATAGCTTTTAATATTATTTTAGATAAAGAAGTTAACGGTACATGGAAGTTACCAAAAAATGCAAGAATTGTAGCGGCAGGAAATGAGTTATCTGATTCTTTAGCTGCTAATGAACTTGCAGAACCATTATTTAATAGGTTTGCGCATGTATATATTAATACTACTACTGAATCTTGGTTAAAATGGGCTAGTGATAATAATATACATCCGGCAATATATTCATATATTGCATATAGAAATGGTGAAACTTTAAGAACAAAATATAATGGTGAAACACCTAATGCTGATCCTAGAAAATGGGAAATGGCATCTAACATGTTATATAAAACTGGAAATCCAGTAATGCTTAGAGCTTTAGTTGGTGAAGATGTTTGTAGAGATTTTATTAAGTTTTGTAAAATAAGAGTTATTACTATTGATGATGTTATTAATAATAGATATGATATTTATTTTATAACCAATATGGATTCTAGTGAAAAATATGCTACTGTTTTAGGTTTATCTCAAGTTAAAGAAGATAATTTTAGAATTGTAAGAGATTTTATTAAATTGTTAGGATCTGAATTTTTAACTACATTTGATAATATTTGGGCTCGTAATGACATTAATAGATTAGAAATGATTGCAAGTGAAAGATTAACTAAAAGTATGAAATAATTTTCATACTTTTTTCATATATTTATAATGGTGATTTGATGTTTAAAATTGGTGATCTGGTTACTAGAAAATCATATAATAATGATGTTATTTTTACAATAATAGATTTTAATGAAGACTTATATTTTTTAAAAGGTAAATATATTAGATTACATGCTGATTCAAAAGAAGAGGATTTAGTTGATGCAGTGGATATGGATGATTTTAGGGTAGATTCTTTTAGAAATTTAGATAGGTCAAATTATTTTTATCTTCCGGGTACAATTTTACATATTGATGCTGACCATTTATGTAACTCGTAATTTGAAAAAGTGCTTTAAAACTTTATTTTATAAGGGATTGAGAGCATTTTTTATTTTTGTTTGAATATGGATAAATTGCTTATTTTTTATAAAAATAGGCGATTTTTTTTGTAAATTCTGCACTCCATTTAGATAGGTGATTTGTCTTAAGTAACTAAAAATAAAAAGGAGAATTAGATGTCAAAATGTAAAGTTATAGCGATATCAAATCAAAAAGGTGGAGTTGGTAAAACGACAACCACTTTAAGTTTAGGTGTAGCATTATCAAAGTTAGGTAAGAAAGTATTATTATTAGATGCAGACCCACAAGGCGACTTAACAGTATGCATGGGATACTATAATCAAGATAATATGTTAACTATTGCTAATTTAATAGAAAATTCAATTAACAATAGACAATTAAATATTGAAGAAACTATTTTACATCATGAAGAAAATATTGATTTAATACCATCTAATTTAGATTTATCGGCATTACCATATAGGGATAGAGTTGTATTAATGTATTTTTGTGACATTCTATTATTCCTAGATTAGACAAAATATTAATATATGATAATGTTGCTTGAGAAAAAATAAAGGAACTTTATTTGGTATGTATAGATTAGCATATTTCCTAAAAAAAGAATATTTTAAAGAAAATAATAATAAGGTATATTATTTAAAATGTGATATTAGAAAGTACTTTCCAAGTATAAATCATAATATTTTAATAAGTAATTTGAGAAAAGCTGGATTTTCTGATGATGAAATATGGTTTTTAGAAAAGATAATCAAAGAGCAACCTAACAATAATGATAAAGGTTTGCAAATGGGTAATCAATCAAGCCAATGGTTTGCTTTGTATTATTTAAATAGGATTGATAGATTAATAAAAAAAGAATTAAAAATTATGTTAGATATATGGACGATTTTATTTTTAATTCATCATGATAAAAAATATTTACAATAATGTCTAAAAAGAATAAATGAAGTCTGTAATAGCGAACTTAATTTAGATCTTAACGAAAAAACACAAATTGGTATAGCATAAAATGGAATTGATTTTTTAGGGTTTAGACATATATTGACTCCTAGTGGAAAAGTTATTAGAAAGTTAAGATTGTCTGCTAAAAAAAGATTAAGAAGACACTTAAAAAATTTAGAAAAATTGCAAAATAAAAATGTAATAGACGAAGAATATGTAACTATTAGGAAGAATGCTTTTTATGCACATATATTGTATTCAAATGAAAATTATTTTAAAAAAATATGTTTAAATGAGGATTAATTTTACAAAATATTATAAAAAATGTAAAAAAAATAAAAAAAAAACCTAAAAATAGAGATATTTATGGTAAAGTAGAATCGGTGATTTTAATGAATTTTGATAAAGAATTAACATTACTTTCTGAAGAACAAGTTTGGGGAGTTAATGGTGGAAGACAATTAGATGTTTTAGAAAAATATGGAACAAAATCTGCTATTACTGATTTAGTTGTTTTAACAGGTGGTTTTTGTGAAGATAGTTGCACATATATGACACCAGATGATAGTAGTTTAAAAGGAAGAACAGGGTGGTGTTATATTAGATCTTCCGATGGCAATGGGGACGTTCGCAGCGTTAACAAAGATGGTTCAAGGTATTACGAATATCGTTATCAACGTAATGGAGCCATCCGCCCAGCTTTGCTATCATCATATTTGTTTTCTCAAATCTCCCCGAACAGAGTGAGGGGATACAATGGTACAGAAGAAGTTGAGTATGGAGAATATCCTCAATTTGCACCAGATGATAGAACTCAAAGGCAATTAGAAAGCGATTATCAAAGTAGAAGATTAAGACAAACTGGAAGAAATTATACATTTGATAGTACTCCGTACAACAAACCATCTCAAGGATTTCAAGCAGTAACATATGAAGAATATGAATACAATGGAAAAAAGTATATTCGAGTTAAGGCTAATTCTGATTATTGTGGTAGATATTTTAAGTTATCTAATGGAAAAAAATATAGAGATGGAGATTATGTTTGGGTAGAAGTTTCTCCAGTTAAATGGTTAATTGATGATAGAACTCAAACTCTTGTATCAAAAAGAGGTATATTAGCAGGAATAAGATTTCATACTGATTCAAGAAGTTATAATGGAGATTTTTCAACAACAGATATGAAAGAATATCTTGACAAATATATGATGAGAGATTTATTTCAAACAGCAACATTAACTCAAGTTGCTAATATGACTCCAGAAGAAAATAAACAATATGAAGAAGAACAAAAAAGACTTGTGAAGAGAAGAAATCCTTATGGATTAGATTTTGAAGAAATTAAGGAAGAAGATATTATTAATGGGGCAATTGAGGCTGATATTCCTGTCTTTTTACACGGTAAATCTTCTGATGGAAAAAGTGCTAGGGTTAAGGCAATTGATCCTGATTTAACAATAATATATTTAAGAAATGCTACTCCAGATAGTTTAAATGGTAAATCAGTATATAATGAAAAAACTGGTGAAATGATAGATATTAAACCTACTTGGTTAAAAAAATTAGAAGATAAATGTAACAATGAACCAAATAAAAATCATATATTATTTTTTGATGAAATAACTAATGCATTCCCAAGTATTCAAGGTATAGCTTTTAATATTATTTTAGATAAAGAAGTTAACGGTACATGGAAGTTACCAAAAAATGCAAGAATTGTAGCGGCAGGAAATGAGTTATCTGATTCTTTAGCTGCTAATGAACTTGCAGAACCATTATTTAATAGGTTTGCGCATGTATATATTAATACTACTACTGAATCTTGGTTAAAATGGGCTAGTGATAATAATATACATCCGGCAATATATTCATATATTGCATATAGAAATGGTGAAACTTTAAGAACAAAATATAATGGTGAAACACCTAATGCTGATCCTAGAAAATGGGAAATGGCATCTAACATGTTATATAAAACTGGAAATCCAGTAATGCTTAGAGCTTTAGTTGGTGAAGATGTTTGTAGAGATTTTATTAAGTTTTGTAAAATAAGAGTTATTACTATTGATGATGTTATTAATAATAGATATGATATTTATTTTATAACCAATATGGATTCTAGTGAAAAATATGCTACTGTTTTAGGTTTATCTCAAGTTAAAGAAGATAATTTTAGAATTGTAAGAGATTTTATTAAATTGTTAGGATCTGAATTTTTAACTACATTTGATAATATTTGGGCTCGTAATGACATTAATAGATTAGAAATGATTGCAAGTGAAAGATTAACTAAAAGTATGAAATAATTTTCATACTTTTTTCATATATTTATAATGGTGATTTGATGTTTAAAATTGGTGATCTGGTTACTAGAAAATCATATAATAATGATGTTATTTTTACAATAATAGATTTTAATGAAGACTTATATTTTTTAAAAGGTAAATATATTAGATTACATGCTGATTCAAAAGAAGAGGATTTAGTTGATGCAGTGGATATGGATGATTTTAGGGTAGATTCTTTTAGAAATTTAGATAGGTCAAATTATTTTTATCTTCCGGGTACAATTTTACATATTGATGGTGATGAAGATTATTTAAAAAAATGTATGGATTTTTATAAAGAAAATGAATTAAAAGCTATAGGTAAATGTGAAATTGAATGCAATGTCTCAAAAAATATTGCTAATTGGATTAAAGAATATAAACCTAATATAATTGTAATTACTGGACATGATTATAAAAAGAATAACGAATATAAAAATACTAAATATTTTATTGATTCAATTAAAGAATGTAGAAGAATAATTAGGAATCAAGATGAGTTAATAATTATTGCTGGTGCTTGTCAATCTGACTATGAAAGTTTAATTTGTGCAGGTGCTAATTTTGCATCTAGTCCTAAAAGGATTAATATTCATGCTTTAGATCCAGCAATAATTGCTTGTTCTATGGCTTATTCTGATTGTAATAAAAAGATAGATATAATAAGTATTTTAGAGCGTACTAAGTATGGTTGTGATGGAATAGGGGGAATAATTACAAAAGGTACAATGTATATTGGATATCCTAGATAGGAGGAATATAATTAAAGAAAAAATTAAAAATGAATTACCACTTAATCAATTAATTTCTATTAAAGTAAATTTAGGGCGCAATAAATTTGAAAATATTAAATGTTATATAAAAGAGAAATATAATAATATCTTTATTGTTGAAACACTTGACAAAAAAGTTATGTCCTTTACATATGGTGACATAATTACTAAGACAATAATAATAGATTATTTATAAAAATATTGCATTTTTAATTTTTCTAGTATACAATAAAAGTATAGTATAGTCGAAGGGAGAGATATAACTTGAAAATAACATCAGTTAATGTACGCAGAGTAGAAAAAGAAGATTCAAGAATGAAAGGTATAGCATCAGTTCTATTAGATGACTCATTTGCTATCCATGATATTCGCATCATCGAAGGAGACAATGGATTGTTTATAGCAATGCCTAGTCGTAAAACTGCAACTGGAGGATATCGTGATATAGTTCATCCTATCAATCCAGAAACTAGAAAAATTTTTGAAGATGCAATTTTAAAAGAATATGATAAACAAAAAGAAGCATAAACTTAAGTTATAAAAACTTAAGTTTTTTCATATATTTTAATGGTGATAAAATTGGACAAAAATGAAATTACTTATTCTCATACTGTTAATATGCAAGAACGTAAAAGTATTATTATTACAGGTTGTAAAAAAATTGAAAATTTTGATGATGAAGAATTTTTAATTGAAACTACATTAGGATATATGATTGTAAAAGGTAGTGGATTAGAAATATTAAAATTAGATACTATGTGTGGTAATGTCTCTATCAAGGGAAAAATTAATAGTATAGCTTATGTTGATGGAAAAAATAAAGAAAAAGATGATGGTGTTTTTTCTAAATTATTTAAATGAATTTAGTTACTCAAATAAAACTTATAATTTTTTCCATTTTTTTTGGTATTTACTTTTCTCTTTTTAGTGATATAAATTATAGTTTTTTAAATAATGAAAATTATATTCGTAGATTTTTTTTTACTACTTTATATTCAATAGTTAATGCAATGATTTATTTTTTAATTTTATTAAAAATAAATAGTGGTTCTTTACATATTTATAGTTTTATATGTATAGTTGTAAGTTATATAATGACCGATTTCCTTGTAAATAAATATAAAAAATGATAGAATAAAGTAAGAATAGAGGAATATACATGGCAAAAAAGAAAATAAGTAAAGGAGTAAAAAGAAGAGTAACTTTAATTATTGGACCAATTTCGATTGGTATTTTTTGCTTGACTTTAATTACAGTTCTTTCTTATGCATATAGAATAAATAAACTTTCTAATACTAAAAAAGAATTAGAAGAACGTTTAGCATACTTACAAGAAAGTGCAGAAAACATGTCAGATGAAATTGTTAAATTAAAAGATCCTGAATATATAGCTAAGTATGCTCGTGAAAATTATTATTATACTAAAAATGGTGAATATGTTTTAAAAGTAGTTGAAGAAAAAGAAGAAAAAATAACTAAAAAGGATACTCCTATATATGTTTATTACATAATAGGAATAATAACATTCGTAATAGGAATTGTATTATTTATAATTAAAAAAACACGTGAATAACGTGTTTTAAATTTTTGTTACAGCTTTACCATTTTCTGATAAATCTTTGCCATCAAAATAATCTTTTGTTTTTAATTTACTTAATTTAGCAACTATATTTGATGGAATTGTTTTAATAATTTTATTATAATCAGAAATTATATCATTATAATATTTCCTTAAAGCTTCAATTTCTGCTTCTGATTCATTTAATGATACATCTATTTTAATAAAACTTTCATTTTTTCTTAAATCATTATTATTTTCTTTATATTTATTAAATTCATTAATAGCTTCATATAGTTTTCTATCAAGGTCGAAATTATTTAATCTTTGACTTCTCATTTCACTAATAATTTTTAATACATCTTCTTCTTTTGTAACTGTCTTAATTACATCAATAGATTTATTTAGTAAATCATATCTTTTTCTTAATGTTGAATCTATGTCTATTTCGGCTTCATTAATTCTAATTACATATTCTTGAAATCTATTATATGAAGCGACATACCATATCATAACAATACAAATTATAACTATTAAAAATATTATGCTCATTATTAATTCCATCTTTATCACCTATGATAAGTATATCAAATTAATTTTTTTTTTTCAATTATTAGGTATAAAATCTTTACTATAATTAATTTTCTCATCAAATTCTATATAATCTACGTAAATCATAATAATTAAAAACCATTTTCCTGTTGTTGGATCACTTAGAATTATATGGTCTCTTCCAGATTCTTCAATAATTCCTTTAAAAATTCTATCTTTCCATTCTCTCGAATCAGCATATGATGCATAGATAGTTACTTTTTTTCCTTTATTTAATCTTAATATATTTTCAATATAAGATTGTTCGTATGGAACACTTATTGAAGGAGCTTCAGATTGATTAGGAGTAACACTATATAAAGGTCCTCCAGGGTAGTAAGTATTATTCATTTAATCATCCTTTCTATAAATTATATTTTAATTATAAAATTTTATGTTATAATTTTTATGGAGGTAATCACATGAAAGTAAGTGTTGGAGTTTCAAACAGACATGTTCATTTAACAGAAGAAACATATAAAGAATTATTTGATGGAATAGATTTAGAAATCGTAAAAGAATTAACGCAACCTGGACAATTTGCTAGCAATTTAAAATTAACTATTAAGACTGAAAAATCTAGTATTGAAAATGTTCGTGTTTTAGGACCTCTTAGAAAATATAATCAAGTAGAAATATCTAAAACAGATGCATTTAAATTAGGTTTAAATCCACCTGTAAGAGATTCAGGAGATTTAGAAGGAAGTAGTCCAATAACATTAGAATATAATGGTAAAGAGGTTTATCTAGATAAGGGATGTATTATTCCAACTAGACATATTCATATTAATCCTGAAGAAGTAGAAAAATTTGGACTTACTGGTGTTAAAGAAGTAAGTGTAAAAGTTGGTGGAGAAAAAGGTGGAATATTTAACCATGTACGTATAAAATCAGCTAATATGAGTTTTTTTGAATTACATATAGATACTGATGATGCTAATAGTTTTATGATTAAACAAGGGGATATTGTAGAAATTATAAATGAAAATTAGTATTTGCAATAAGTGTAAAGGTTTTGATCATTTACAAATTATCAAATTATTAGAAAAAAAATATAATAATTTAAATTTTAAAATTGGTTGTAATAATATGTGTGGTATTGGTAGAAATAAAATTGTTATAATAGTAAACGATATACCGATTATCGCTAATGATGTTAATGAACTATTAAAAAAAATAGAGGAGACTATTAATTAGTTTCCTCTTTTAATGTTGGAATAAATTCATCTAATTCATTATTTGTTGTTGGTTCTGTGCCCTTTATATAATATAATATCGTATTCTTATTAGTATTTAGTTCACCAGTAATTGGATTAACTGGGACACCAACTATATTATCTGGCTTCTTATACCATGTTGCTTTATTTCTTTTAAAATAATTTTCTATTGTATCAATCCATGCTAATTTTATATTTGTACTCACTTCTGGATATGTATCATCGTTATTATCATATCCAGACCATATTCCTAGAACTATTTCTGGATTATAGCCAAATATCAGATGATCTGTATCGGTTGTACCAGTTTTAATAGCATATTTATTACTAACTTTTGATGCAATATTAATACAAGTAGGATAATTATAATCTACAAATACATTATTATAACAGTTAGATAATAATTCATTCATAATATAAGTAGTGCTTTGGTTAAGAATTAATTTTTTATCTTCATTAAATTTATATAATACTTTACCATTCATATCAACAATTTTTTCTATTAAATGTGGTTTAATTTTATATCCATTATTAGCAAATACTGAGTATGATGAAGTCATATCAATTATATTAATTTCTGATGTACCTAATGCTAATGAAGGTACAGGTGATAAGTTGGAAGTTATTCCAATTCTATTTAACATGTTTACTAAATTATTTTCTCCTAAAAATAAATGAGTTTTTACGGCATAAATATTGTCAGAGTATGCTAATGCTGCAGCCATAGTGATATCTTTATTAGCATATATGTCACCGTAATTTTTAGGACTATATTTTTCATCATTTGAAAACACAAATGTAGTTTTACTACTATTAAAAGTTGTAGATGCTGTAAAACCATTTTCTAATGCTGAATAATATAAAAATGGTTTAAGAGTCGAACCGACTTGTCTTTTTGATTCTATAGCTCTATTAAATTCACTTTTTTTATAATTTCTTCCACCAATTAGAGCAATAATTTTTCCGTCATTGGGATTTACCATTACACTTGCAACTTGTAAATCTTGATCATTTTTTAAATATTTTTCAATATTATTTTCTAAATCAATTTGCGTATTTAAATCTAAATTAGTATATATTTTTAGTCCTCCGGTTTTAATAAATGATTTTGGAATACTTTTAATACTATTTAATTCTTTTATAACAGCATCTTGATAATACATTAAAGTGTTTGAGTTATTTTTTTCGTATTTTCCAACTATATTTAATTTTTCAGAAATAGCTTTTTCTTTTTCAGATTCATTTATAAATTTATTATTAACCATTGCATTTAAAATAATTTTTTGTCTCATTTTAGCATTATTATAATTTGTTATAGGAGAATAATATGATGGTGATTTGGGAATTCCTGCTAAAATTGATGCTTCTGCTAAATTTAAATCTTTTGCACTTTTTCCAAAATAATAAATACTTGCATTTTCAATTCCAAATACACCACCATAATTGATTGTGTTTAAATATCCTTCTAATATTTCATTTTTAGTAAAATTACTTTCTAATTTTATAGTTAACCATGCTTCCTCAATTTTTCGTTCCCATGTTTTATCAAAATCCAAAAATAAGTTTTTTGCTAATTGTTGTGTAATTGTTGATGCACCTTCTAAATTTTTCATATTTTTTATGTTTACTGTCATAGCTTTCATAATTCTTAAATAATCAAATCCAACATGATTATAAAAGTGTTTATCTTCAATAGAAATAGTAGCATTGATTAAGTTTGGGGATATTTCTTTAATTGATACCCAATTATCTTCTTTATTGAATATTTCGTTATTATTATCATACATATAAAAACTATTAGCACTCTTTATAGATATTTTATTATCAAATTTAGCATAAACATATAATGATACATATAATACTAATAGTATTGTCGTTAAATAAAATAAACATTTTTTCATATAATCACCTTACCATTAAATAGTATTTCTAAAAGTATGGAAAATATAAGCAAAAATATGATATAATCTTTAAAAAAACGTGAGGTGTTTTTATGGGTAAAATAAATATCATTACAAAATTAGAGAATGTTAACGAAAAAAAATTTTTTAGTACTGATTGTATGGGTTTAAAAATAGATAATAAAATTAAATTTTTTGATAATAATATTGGTATAACAATCACAATGAACGATAACGAAATAGTAATCGATAGAAGATGCGATGAATATGAAATTGTTATTGTTGCATCTTTATTAGAAACTAAAAAAGGTATATATAAAATAAAGGGATTAGGTAATTTAGACTTAGATGTTAAAACAAAAAAATTAGAAATAAATGAAAACGGATTTGAGGTTAATTACCTAATGATATTAGATTCAGATAACCCACAAGAATTTAAATATACTGTAACGTATAGAGAATAGTGTATATTTTTTTTTAACACTACATAATATATAAATGAATAAAAAGGGTATTGACACACGCAAAATATATGATAAAATTAAGTCGTGCATAAGACTGTAGGAGGAAATTTATGAAAATAAAAGATATGACACAAGCAGAGTTAGAATTACTTTCACATTGTGATCTTACTGCTTTATTATTAAAAGAAAATAAAAAACCTATGAATACTGCTGCAATCTTTCAAAAAATTTGTGAATTGTTAGGGTATTCTGAAGATGATTTTGCAAATAAAATTGGTGATTATTATACATCTTTAACAACTGATAAGAGATTTATTCTTTTAGATTCAGCTGAATGGGATTTAAGAGATAATCATTCTGTTAAAATAGATATCGATATGGAAGACGAAGATGAAATGGAAGAAGAAGAAATTGACGAAGAAGTTTCAGAAGATGAAATGGAAGAAGAAGATATCGAAGAAAATCTTGATAACGATGAATTAGATGTTGATGATGTTGATGATGATATTGATGACTTTGCAATCGTTGATGAAGAAGAATTAGACTTATAATAGTCTTTTTTTTTTACTTATTTTTAATTACTGCATATAATACTATGGAGGTAATTTAATGAATTATTATAGAGATTATTATAATTATTTAAATAATAATTATAACCAACCAAATTATAACCAGAATAATGTAAGTTTATATGAACCATATGAGGGATTTATTAGAGGAAATATGTTTAAAGATTTATATAATAAATATAAAACTAATGAACCAATTAAAATAGTACCAAAGAATAAACAAGCAGAACTACTTACTACAATTGATTGTTTAGAATTAGCAATTATAGATTTAGGAATGTATCTTGATACACATCCTAATGATAAGGAAATATTAGAAAGATTTAATATGTATCGTAAAGATTATAATGAATATGTATATGAATATCAAAAAACATATGGTCCTTTAACAATATATAGTGAATCTTTAAATGATTATCCATACGCATGGATAAATTCTCCTTGGCCATGGGAGGGGGATAATAATGTGGAAGTATGAAAAGAAATTAGAATATCCTGTTAATATTAGAAAAAAAGATATTAAGATGGCTAAAAATCTCCTTAGTCAATATGGGGGACCTAATTCAGAGATGTCAGCATGTCTTATGTATATGAATCAAAGATATAGTATGCCTGATGATAGAGGATATGCTCTTTTAACAGATATTGCTACTGAAGAGTTAGCACATATAGAAATTATTGCAACAATGATTATGCAACTAATTAAGGGAGCAAGCATTGATGAGTTGAAGAAAAATGGATTAGCTGATTATTATACTGAACATGATAATGCTGTTTTTCCTATGAGTGCGAGTGGAGTTCCTTTTACAACTTCATATATTTCTACAACAGGAGATTATATTGCTGATTTAGAAAGTGATATGGCATCAGAACAACGTGCTAGGGCTACATATGAACATTTGCTTGATTTAACTGATGATATAGATATTATTGGACCATTAGAATTTTTAAGACAAAGAGAAATAATCCATTACCAACGTTTTAAAGAATTAAGAAATTATTATTTAGAAAATAAGAAATAATTTCTTATTTTTTTAATTTATGATATAATCAAGTTATAAAAGATAAAAGAGGTGTGGCGTGAAAAAGAGATTTATATTTTTACTAATGCTTTTTACATTAATTATTCCACATAGTGTTTATGCATTATACAATGGTGGAAGTGGTCCTGGTGTTAAGCCATCAAGTAGTAATTGTCCTAATAATACTAGTACAATGTGTGCATATAATAATATGAATCATATGACTGTATTAGTTTCATTATATTATTTTAATGAAAATGGAACACGTGATAAAATTGGACAAAGTGTAGTTTATACAAATAACAATTTTAGAAATATAAGTGAATTTAAAAAATTTAATGTTCCCGGAAACTCTGCAGATGGTTATAATGCAACTGGTTTAAAAAATTATTTTTATGATAATATTGATAATTTTATTAAATTATTAAATGAAACAGCCAATATGGGATTAACAAAAGCTAATTATAAAGATAAATTGAATACATATTTTTTTAACTATTGTGAAAAAAAGGGTAAAAACTTATCTAATTGTAATCAATCTTCAAATCAAAATAATGCTTCGAAATATGGCTTTCGTATTATAATAGAACCTTATTTTACAGGTTTTAGAAATAATACTTTGTATTTTTCAACTATAAAAGAAATAGCACGTGATGGTGGTATGACTAATAATCAAACATTTAGTACATTTTCTATGATACTTCATACAACTTTTGATGATGTTTCAATAAAATCTTATAATAAAGGAACAACTGATAAAAAACTAGTTGCAAGTATTAATAGTGGTTATGGCTATAATATAATAGATTTTGCTGTAAAACCTGAGGATACTAAATGTGATAAAACTAAAGTTGGTGTAGAAGCTTGTTGTTATGCGGAAGATTTGAAATATCCAATTACTGATGAAGAGTATAAAAAATATTGTAGTAATGATGTTGTGTGTGATAAAACTAAAGTAGGAGTAAAAGCATGCTGTAATGCTTCAAATCTTAAGTATCCTATAACTGAAAGTGAATATGAAGAATATTGTAATGATTCTTGTAAATACCTAATTAGTACAGATGTTCCTAAAACGTGTAGTGATAAAAATAGTGGTCATATAAAAGATATAAGTAATTGGAATTGTATTTTTAAAAGTAATAACAATAAAAATAAAGAAGTTCAAAATAATTATTTAGAGTACTCTAATGATTATTGTGCTATATATTGTAAAGAAGAAATAGAATATACTTTACCTAGTGGTGCTAATGTTGTTAATGTTGGTAGATATTTAACATTAGATAAAACTAGTGGTGATGGTTCTCTTGCTGTATTAAATCCAATTAAATTTACTGGTAAGAAGACTTGTCGCACAACAAATAAAAAAGGAAGTAATAAGGGTGTTATTAATAGGAAAAAATTTGAATCTGATTTTAGTAAGATAGAAGAAGATATTAACAATTCATACAATGAATATTTAAGTGCTAAAAAAAGTAATAAACCTGCAACAGAAATAGCATCTTTAAAAGAAAAAGTTGATAAACTTATTAAAAATCGTGAATCAATGATTAATAAAATAAAATCTTGTAGTGAATATGCAATAAAATATAGTTTCTCTCCAACATTATATTTTAAATATGACGAACCAGTGTATGGTAACGAGGAAATTAAACTAAAAAAAGATACAAATACTGTTAAAAGCGAAATATATTATCAAGGTGGTAATTCTATAGATAGTACATCTTCAAAAGGAACAGCATATTTAGATAATAAAAAATTATTAAAATATTCTTGTAATGAAACTGATGGTTGTAAAAAAGTAATAGAAGATTATTATCCGTTAACAGATTGGTTTGAAAAAACTTTTTTAAAAAATATAAATTATACACTTCCTGATAATTATTATAGATATATATCTAAAGAAAATGGTAGATCTTATCATAAAAAAGAAGATGCTGGAAAAAATTATGTTGATATTGGATATAGTAATTTACCAATACATTACTCAACTACTCCAGGTGATTATGAGTTTAATATTAGAATTGAATCTTTAGGTGATGGGAATAAATTTAATAAATTTATTTTTGACAAAAAATTATATAATGGAAAATTAATTTATGATAAAGATATGAGTTATTCTTGTACATATAAAGTTAGTTGTGATAATTTAATTATGATTAATAAATGTGATGAAGTTAAAAAATATTGTAACAAAGATGAATCAAAAGAAACAATTAGTTGTGATGATACAAATAAAGAGGGAATAAATGTTGTTTATAGACCTATTTCAATGTTTCCTAATACAATTTTCCTAAATATGGATGGAAGTAATAGAATTCCAGGACATAATTGGAATAATGAAAATTTAATTAAAGATTTTATCACAAATAATAGAAGTGTTTCTAATTATGATGTTTATAAATTAGATCCTATGTATACTATAGAATTAACTCCTACTAAAATTAAAGAAATAAGAGATTATAATAAAAAAATGAATGGAAAAGTTACAACTATTTATGATGATACTAATAAATCGTCTACAGGTATTCTTGGTTATGCTGATTATGAAAGTATGACATGTAATGAAGATGGTATTGAATGTAAGAGTGATATCATTAGAAAATGGAAAGTAAAGGGTTGTGCAATTAAAGGAAGTAACTATAGTAACTGTGGAAACAGCTTTGATTGGTAAAAAGAACAATTTTGTTCTTTTTTTTTTTATTATTTTAATGTATAATATATTTAGAATAATAAGGAGAGAATGTTATGATATTTAGAAAACCGTATGCGATATTAATAAAATATTTTAAATTAATACATGTATTATTAACTATAATTATGGCATACCTAGTTTATAGAACATATAATCTTTTCCATTTTCTTTCAGAATATATGAAGACAACAATGCTAAGACTTGGTAAAGGCGCTACTGAAACAATGTTTAATTCATATATGTATATTTTACCGGTTCTTTTAATTGTTTTTTCTCTCATATTACTTGTTACATTGACGAGAAAGAATAAGCCGAAAACAATATATGTAGTAAATGTTTTAGTGTTTTCATTATTATTTGTTCTAAATGTTTATTTAAAAGGACAATTTTTATATCTTGAAGAAAACATCATGAGTGCTAGAGATGTAAGATTAATGTTTGATTTTACATTAATTATGCTACTTATTCAGATAACGATATTAATACCTACCATGATAAGGGCAATAGGGTTTGATATTAAAAAGTTTGATTTTAAGCGTGATCTTCTTGATATGGATATTGACGATGCCGATAAAGAAGAATTTGAAGTTAGTTTTAATGTTGAGGGTAATGTACTTGAAAGATTCTTAAATAAAAACATTAGAAATATTAAATATGCATATTTAGAGAATAAATTTCTTTTTAAAGTATTAGCACTAGTATTAATAATATTTATAGTATATTCAATATTTAAAGGTACAGGTGTTAATAATACTATTCTTAATATGAATGAAGGATTTCAAACAGAAGGATTAACGATTGAAGTTAGTGATTCTTTTGTAACTCAAAGAGATTATAAATTACAAAATATTACATCATCCTTATATGTTATTGTAGAATTAAATGCTAAAGCTAATCAAGCTAATACTAAATTTAATACTGCTAGAATGCAATTAATTGTTGATAATAATATATTTTATCCTGTAGAAGAAGTATCAGTTGATTATTTTTCTGATTTAGGTCAAGTTTATGTTGATGAAAATATTAGTGTAAAAGATTATACTAAAAGTTTAATTGTTTATGAGATTCCAAGTAATTTCAAAAATAGTAAATACAAATTTAGATATATTTCTGTTTTTGATATGGTAAATCCAAGTTATGTTAGTGTAGCTTTAAAAACAAAGAATTTAGATAAAGAAGTTGAAAAGGAAGATGTTAAATTAAAAAAAGAGATTATTTTAAATAAAGATGTTTTAGATAATTCTACATTAGAAATTAATTCTTTTGAAATTGCAGAGGATTTTGTTAATAATTACAAATATTGTCCTCAAACAGGTGAATGTTATTCATCAAAAGAGTATTTAAGACCAAATTTAAATTCAACAAGAGATAAGGCTTTACTTAAAATAGATGCTTCATTTATAAAAGGTGAAGGTGTTCAAATTAATGGTGCTTCAGATGCATTTAATTTAATTAATAAATTTGGAACTATAGTTTATAAATATAATGGAACTACTTATAAAATGAGAGGTTCACTAGTTCAAATTAAACCTAAGAAGTCTATTAAGAAAAATGTGTATTACATAGAGGTTAATAAAAAAATGATAGATTGCGAATATGCGTATCTACTTTTAAAAATTAGAAATAAAGAATATAAATATATCATTAAAAATTTATAAAATTTATGTTATAATTGAATAATGGAGGATATGTGATTTGAAAAAGAAAAATATATTGATACTTATATTTAGTATTCTATTATTACCAAACATTGTAAATGCACGTGAAATGTGTGACTATGATGACAAAACTAGATTACAAAGAATCGCTAGTAATATTGCATCTAGTTATACATATAAAGAAGAAAAAAATGAAGAAACAGGTTTTAATACTGTAAAGTTTACAGTTACTTTAACGAATATGCATGATGATGTTGTTATAATAGATGAAGAAACTAATGAACACTATTATAATAATGCTGATAGAGAAATAGTTATTGAAAATATTAAACCTGGTAAATATTTAAAATTTTTAGTATATGGTAATATTGATAATTGTAGAGAAGAAAAAGTTACTACAATATATGTTACATTACCATCTTTCAATAAATATTACACTGATGAATTATGTAGAAATATCCCTGATTATTCATTGTGTAATAAATGGGCTAATATAAAAATGACACATGAAAAGTTTACTCAAAAAGTTCAAGCTTATCTAGATAGTTTAATTGTTAGTTCAGAAAACACTGCAAGTGAAAATCAAGAATCTGTATTTGAAATTATAATTGCTTTTTTAGCAAAATATAGTTTAATTATATTTGGTTCAATTATAATCATTTGTGCAGGATTAATATTCTATTTGGTTAGAAAAGATGATTTTGATTTATCAATTAAATAACCAACAACTTATATTTTAAATATAAGATGATATATATATAATAGTTGCTGGAAAACACATATGTGTTTATATGATGGTTAAGTTAGAAAGGAGATAAGTATATGAAGGAATCGTTCTGGTCAGTATTCATTGTTACTGTTGGTATTGTAGCAATTTCATTTATATTTTTGTTTCAATCATTAACAAATACCGATGAACACAATATGCACTTAATTAAAGAGTCTACAAAGGGTGCAATGTATGATGCACTAGACCTTGCTACATATAGAAAAACTGGTGAAATAAGAATAGATAGAGAAAAATTTGTAGAGAATTTCTTAAGAAGATTTTCTGAAAATGCTTCTTTATCACGTACTTATAAAATCGAAATCTATGATGTAAATGAGTTGCCTCCTAAAGTAAGTATTAAAGTTAAATCTGCTGAAACGGTGAAGGTGTTCTCAACAGTTGGTGAAGACCAAACTTTTGAATTTACAATTAGTGATCAATTAGATGCTATATTAGAAACTCCATACTAATAGAAAGAAAGGAAGAATAAAAAGATGAATAGTGTTTTAAATCCATTAAAAAGATTTGTATCTAATAAAAATACAGTTACAATTATTGGGGTTATTTTGGTACTAGTATTACTTTATTGGGGTTATAGTACTCAAGTTAATAATTCTGTAAAACCTGTTACTGTTCCTGTAGCAGCTAAAACAATACAACCAAGAACCCAAATTACAGCTGAAATGATTTCTACAATAGATATTTCATCTATCGCTGTAGTTGAAAATGTATATACTAATCAAAATCAAGTTATTGGTATGTACTCTAATGTTAATACTATTATTCCAGAAGGTAGTATGTTTTATCATCAAGCTTTAGTTGAAAAAGATAAATTACCTGATTCTGCGTTCTTTGATATGGCTGAAGATGAAATTCCATATTTATTCAGCGTTAACCTAGAAACTACATTTGGTAATTCAATTTTCCCTGGAAGTAAAATTGATATTTATATGAAAGCTATTGATGATGATAATAAAATTATGGTTGGTAAATTACTAGCCGATGTAAAAGTTCTAGCAGTTAAAGATAATGCTGGTAACGATGTATTTGAAAATACAGAAGAACAAAGAGATCCTGAATATTTAGTATTTGGTTTACCAGATGATATTCATATCTTATTAAGAAAAGCTCGTTATTTAACTACTGGAGCTGTTGAATTATTCCCAGTACCACATGGTGGAACAGTACCAAGTGAAGGTGAATTAAGAGTAAGTACTGAATACTTAAAAGACTTCATCAATTCTAAAACAGTTATTCTTGAAGGACAAGAAGGTACTGTTAGTGGTGAAGATGATACAAACAGTGAAGATTAGAGGTGATATATTATGATGGATAATATGTTCTCATCTATTGACTTTGGACCCGTTCAAGAACTACTTGATAATGATGATGTAACCGATATTTCCTATAGTAATGGTGGACAATGTTGGTTAAAAACATTATCAAAAGGTATCTATCGTATCGAAAACCCTGCAATAAATAATGCGTTTATGGAAAAACTTGCGTTCCAATGTGCGAATGCAATGGGTAAGTCATTTAATATGGCTTATCCTTTCCTAGACGCTGAAGGATCTGAATTACGTTTAAATTTCGTTCATGATTCTGTTGCAAAAAATGGTATTGCTTGTGTTATGCGTAAGACACCGGCCAAAATTAGACTTGAAAAAGACAAATTAATAAAAGATAAATATGTTGATTTAGACATTCTAGATTTTCTTATAAAATGTGTACATGGACATTGTAATATAATAGTTTGTGGAGAAACTGGTTCAGGTAAAACTGAGTTTGTTAAATATTTAGCTTCACAAACTAAAGAAAATGAAAAGCTTATTACAATAGAGGATACTTTGGAACTTCACTTAGATAGAATTTATCCTACTAGAGATATTGTAGCAATGAAGACAAATAATATTGCATCATATTCAGATGTACTAGTTACATGTATGAGACAAAATCCTAAATGGATATTACTTTCCGAAGTTCGTAGTGCTGAAGCAGTTATGGCTGTTCGTAACTCGATTTCATCGGGTCACTATATTTTATCAACAATCCATGCTGATAAAGCAGCGTCTATTCCAAACCGTATGTACAGCTTACTTGAAACAAATCAAGATATTTCTCAATTCTTAAAATCAATTTATAGATATATTCAACTAGGTATATATATAAGAGGTTATCAAGATAAAGAAACAAAACGATTTGTTCGTGAGATTGCTGAAGTTACTGAATTCTATGTTGATGAAAATAATGAAGCAATTTATAATACAATTTATAAAAAAAGTACAACAGGTCATGTTATTAGAAACAAACCTTCTAAATATTTAGTTGCTTATCTTGATGCTCAAGGGGTAATCCTTGATCCTAACGAGGTTAAATCAGCTGAAGAATTAGGAGAAAAAACAATTGATTTTGATACTTTTGTAAAAAACACAAAAGAAATTAATGCAGAAGCTGAGAAAAAAGAAGTAGCAGCAAATAATAATGCTACCGTAGAAACTCCTGTACAACCTCAGGTTACAAAGCCAAATATTAATGTGCAACCTCAAACTGTACAACAAAATGTTAATGTACAGCCTCAAGTTGCACAACAAAGAGTTAATGTACAACCACAAGCACAAACTATTCAAAGTGTGCCTGTACAACCTCAAACATCTGCAAATGCAAATGTTGAAACTTTAGATTTTAATTAGTGAAGGAGGAATTATATGACACAATTAGTTTTCATAGTATGTGCAATTATAATTATATTTATAGTTGTATATAGAATGGATACTGGTGAAAACGCTTATAAGTATGTATCTCAACAAATTAGTTACGCTTATGAACAATATGCTCCTTATTCATTTAAAGTTGTAAGAGAAAAAGTTAAAGAATTAGGTCAAGAATATACATCTAGACAATATACAATACAAATTGCTGTATTTGCTATATCTGCAGCTGTAATTTCTTATCTTTATTTCTACAGTTTATTAATTTCACTTTTATATTCAATAGCTGCTGTTTCAGTTATTCCGTATCTAACATATTTAAGATGTAAAAGATTATATAGTGAATTCTTGTTTGAACAAGTTCAAGTTTACACAACAAATACTATCATGGAATTTGCTACAACTCAATCTTTCGTTAAATCATTAGAGGGTGTTTACGATTCAGGAGTTTTAGAAGATCCAATTAAAAGTGATGTTAAAATGATGATTGATTTAGCATATACAAATGGTACTATTGAACAATCATTAGAATATATGAATGATAGATATAATTATTATATAGTAAGAAATATGCATCAATTGTTCCTTCAAATTAATAATGAAGGTTCTAAAGATGCTGGTGAATCACTTGAAAACATGTCACAAGATATAGATATGCTTGTAGAAAATGTATATCGTGATAGAATGGATAGACAAGCTTTCCATAAGAAGTTCTTACAATTTGGTATAGTTCTTTATTTAATGGTTATGTTAGTTCAATTCTTACTTGGTGTTGAAAATTATATTAACATGTTAAATACATGGTGGGTTCAAGTATTATTACATGGTATCGTATGGCTTAATACATGGTTCTTATTAAATGGTGAAAAATATTATAATGAAGATGTGGGGGCTGAATAGATATGTTATTTGTTGCTATTGGTGTTATTATTATATTTGTTTTTGAATATAATAATATAATTGATTCAAGAAAATTTATTCAAGATACTGAACCATATTTTCATTTCTTAATGGAAGATGATTATAAATTTTTATTAAATATTAGATATGGTGGGCAAATTGATGATGATGCTGTATATGAATTATTTAGTAAAAGAATTAGAAATGCTTTAATTGTTTCTGTAATTTTATTTGTATTTCTATTAAATAAAATGAGTTTTGTTTATCTTCTTGTTATTGCTATTGTTGCTGTAATAGTATTTAAATCAGATTATACAAAACTAAAGGGATTTTACAAATCTAATTTGCATCAAATTAACTTAATGCTTCCATATTATCTTAAAAGTTTGGAAATATTAATTCAACATTATACTGTACCAGTTGCTTTATCAAAATCAATTGATACAGCGCCAGAAATATTTAGATCTGGATTAAGAAGTTTAGTAGCTAAAATAGAATCGGGAGATTCAACAGTTGATCCATATATGGATTTTGCACATGAATATCCAGTTAGAGATTCAATGCGTATGATGCGTTTACTTTATCGTTTAGGACTTGGTTCTAATGAAAATAAACAAGAACAATTAATGATGTTCTCAAAAACTGTTTCTGCACTTCAAAACAAGTCGCGTGAACAAAAATATAAAGAAAGACTTGAAAAGATGGAAGGAAAAACAATGATGATGCTAGGCGGTACTGGTGGGGGAATCCTACTATTTATGCTTATGGCAATGTATATGATGATGGGAACTTCATAAAAAAAAACAATTTTATTGTTTTTTTTATTTTATTATGTTATACTTATTATAGACTAAGGGTAAAGGTGGTGAAAATAATGAAAGAAGCAGCTGGAGAAGCAAACTTAACAGTAATTGCTATTATCCTTATTGGGGTTGTAGCAGCAGTAGTAACTCCATTAGTAAATAGTTACTTAAAATCAGCAGCTAAAAAAAGTTGCTGTACAAATGCTGGAGGTATTTGGAAAAACAATGCATGTCAAGAAGTAAGTTCTGCATCAGGTACTTATAAAGCTATGGTTGAATCAACTTACTGGAATGCAAACGAAAGAGTTTGTGTTGACAAATAATATTTAAAGAATAAAAAGAAGAGGAACTGATGGTATATGAGAGAAAGTATAGGTAGTGTATTTTTATATAATATTGTTTTTATATTTTTAGCTATAATTTTTTCATTTTTAATGGGGACCCTCATATACCACAGGGCCTTTAAAATTAATAATAGAATAATCAGTGTAATTGAAAAATATGAAGGTTATAATAAATATGCTATTAAAGAAATTGATGATCAGTTAGCAGATGTTGGTTATCCTAGTGGATGGAATAAAGAATGCCCAGATAAAAGAAAAGGTTATGATTTAGAAAATACGACTGCTAAACATCCTGAATTTAAAAAGAATTATAAATATTGTATATACTATATTGGAAATGATGGTGTTGATTCTAAAGGAACATATTATAGTTATGGGGTGGTAACTTATATATCATTCGATATTCCTATAATTGGTGCATTTTTGAGAATTCCAATTTATACAGAATCTAATAGAATTTTTAAATTCTAATAATAAGGTGATTTAATGAAAGAATCTATTGCAAATTCATATGTTTTTTCAATTGTTATAGTTATTGTTGGTATTTGTACAGGTTTAATAGTAATTTCAATGAATTATTCTAAAGTTTTTAAAATGAAAAATAGAGTTATTGAAATTATTGAAAAACATGGTAAATATGATGATGCTACTGTTGGTGCAGAAATTGAAACTTTTCTAAAGTCAGCAGGATATCCTCCATATCAAGCTAGTACATTGTCATGTCCTACTGGACGTGGTAATAAACATGCTGTTGGTGGAATTTTAGATGAAAAAAACACTGGTATTAAAGCTATTAATAAATTAAACAACTATAAATATTGCATATATCAATACAAAACAGCAAAAGGATCATATTATTCAGTAGTTCTATATATGATTTTTGATTTTCCAATAATAGGAGATTTCATTAAAATAGAATTACCAATGTATGGTGATACAAAAATTATTTTTGATTATTAGAAAGGATGAAACTAAATGAATGTTATTATTGCAAATAAATATCAAACAATGTTACAATCTCTTAATATTGATGTAATAAAAGTATTAACAGGAGAATTTGAAGTTGATGATATAATTTCTAGTTTTCAAAATTTCTATTTTCAAAGAATGATTATAGATGTAACTGCTATTAAAAATTATAGAGATATAAGAGTAATTCAAAAATTATCAATATCACTAGATATGGAAAAAGTTATTTTATTACTTGATGATTCGCCTGAAACAAATTCAAGTGAATACTTATCTCAATTAATTTCTATGGGAATTTACAATTTTACTAAAAATATTGACGGGGTATTATATCTATATAATAATCCTAATTCTTATAGAGATGTTGCACATATACATCAAATTGAAAACGAGTCAAAAGGATCTGTAGCTAGTGGTGATACTAGAATAATTGGTATTAAAGGTGTTACTAAAGAATCTGGTGCTACTACACTTACATATTTGATGAAAAATGAACTTGAAAATTACTATTCAGTGGCAGCAATTGAAGTTGACAAAAGAGATTTTATGTTTTTACGTGGCAAAAACTTAGTAAGTTCTACTTCGGTTGAAATAGGAAATACAGTGGCAAAGTATAGTGATTGTGAAGTAATTCTAATTGATGTCAACACAAGTAGTGCTGCATTGGAATTATGCCACGATGTAATTTATTTAATTGAACCTTCAATAATTAAATTGAATCGTGTGATGATGATTAATGCTAAATCATTTAAAGATTTAGCTTCTAAAAATCTAGTTTTAAATAAAAGTTTATTAAATAATAAAGATGTTATGGACTTTGAATATGAATCAAGACTTAAAGTTATGTTTAATATGCCACCATTAAACGATAGGGATAAAAATATTCCAGAGGTTAATGAATTGTTAAAGAAAATGGGTTTTGATAGACAAAGAGTATAATATTGACAAAAAAAATATTTTAAAGTATACTAAGTGTATGCAAAGGAGGAATTAGGTATGAACGATGCTGTTTGTGTCGGTGCTATTGGGGCTGTAGGAATTCCTGGTAAAATAGCAAGAATTATTGCTTTAGCAGTTAGATTTATTCAAGTTATTGTTCCAATTTTATTAATTGTTTGGGGTATGCTTGATTTAGGTAAAGCAGTAATGGCTCAAAAAGAAGATGAAATTAAAAAAGGACAAAATACATTTATCAAAAGATTAGTTGCAGCTGCTATAGTTTTCTTCGTAGTTACAATTGTTACTATGTTAATTGGTTTAGTAGCTGATGACAGTGAATCAATAACAGGTTGTATTAATGAGATTATAGGATCATTAAATTAGATACAGCATAAAAAAGCATACTATTGCTTTTTTTTGTTGATTAAATATAAAATTACTGATATAATAAGCCGCATTGAGGTGGTAATGTGAAAAAAAATAATAATTATCTTAAATACATTATTTTTATAATAATTACATTTATTGCATTTATGAATATCGGATACGCTCAAGTTAAAGTTAATTTAAATCCTAATTCGGGATGTCAAGTTATATCTAATGAGTTAAAAGAATGGTTACAATGGATTATGGATGTAATCCGTGTAGGGGGAATTATACTTACTGTTGTTCTTGGAATAACAGATTATGTAAAAGCTACATTTGCAAGTGATGATACTGGAATGAAAAAAGCTAATGGTAATTTTTCTAAGCGTTTAATTTGCTTATTATTACTATTTTTAGCACCAACAATTATATCATTTTTGATTGATTTAATTAATTTATCATTCAGTAGTTCAGATCCTGCATGTGGAATAAGGTAAAGTTTACACATTTGAAAAAGTAATGATAAGTTATTTATAATTACTTTTTTTTATGATATAATAAAGGCAGGTGTATAATGTGATTTTTAATGGAGGTATATTATGAATTTATTGACAGTAATTGGTGTAACTGATTGGATGTTTAAAATGATTCGTTCTCTATTCATTACAATAGATAGAGTTGTTTATGCATGGATCGAGAATTGTTATGAATTGCTTATTAAATTATCTGAATCAGGTATATTTAGTCAATCTACAATACAAGAATTTGCAAATAGAATTTATGTATTTTTAGGATTGATAATGATTTTTAGAGTATCTATCACATTAGTTCAATATATTATTAATCCGCAAAATTTTAATGATAAGGCAATCGGGGGTGCAGCTTTAGTTAAAAATGTTGCGTTTGTTTTGGTTGGTATTGTTTTGGTTCCATATGTTTTTGAAGCAGCATATGGATTACAAAGAATAGTATTAAAAGATAATGTTATTGGTAATTTGATTTTAGGATTAGATGCTGATATGACTGGTGGAGAAACAACAGGCGCTGATACTGATGCTACTGTGGCAGAAGGTAAAAATGGTACTTATTATGCTGAATATGGTGGAAAAATTATGGCATTCCAAATATTTTCTGCATTTTTTACATTTAATAATGAAATAGCTTCATCTAGTTGTATTAATAATCCAGTTGTAAATGGTAAATTTAATACCGAAGCTTGTGGGGGAGACCAAGGTATTAATGGTGTTCCATTTGAAGGTGGAAAAGATGAAAATGGTGAGGAACTTTCATATGCAGGAGATTATGTTGCTTATGCATATAGAACAGGTGATTTTAGAGCATTGGCAAATCATGATTTAGCTGCCTTAATATATGAAAGTGAAAATGGTGATTATGAATTATTTGATTACTATTTCTTATTATCAACAATCGCTGGTATTGTTGTAATATTCTTATTATTATCGTTCTGTGTAGATGTTGCAGTTCGTAGTGTTAAACTTGGATTTTTACAATTAATTGCACCTATACCTTTAATTATGAAGGTTGCTCCTGGTAAAGAGGGACAAGGTAGATTTGATAAATGGGTTAAGGAATGTATAAGTACTTATTTAGACTTATTTACAAGACTTGCTGCAATTTATTTTTCAATTTTTATAATTGCTCAAATATCAAGAAATGGTGTTGTAAATGTTGCTGGTTCACAAAATAATGTAACTGATAGCCTACTTGTTAAGGTATTTATTATATTTGCTGCATTATTCTTTGCTAAGCAAATTCCTACATTAATTGCTGATATAATTGGTGGTAATAAAGAAAAAATGCAAGCTTTATCAAAGAAAATTGGTGGCTTACAAAGTGCTGCTGTTGGTGCTGCTGTTGGTGGTACTACAATGGCTGGTGCTAACTTATGGGCAACAAAAAGATATATTGATAAATTTAAAGATCCTAATAAAGGATATGGATATGCATTTAGTAAAGCTATGTTTGGTCATGAAAATGGACTATTTAATGATGAAAATGGTAACAAGAGTTTTAGTGCATTTAAACATAATGTTGGTTCAATGTGGACCAATAGTGGTGGATTCGTCGCTGGAGGTGCTTTAGCTTCTGCAGCGCGTGGTGCTAAAGGTGGATATAAAGCAGGGGGAAGTTTAGCAAAAGGTGTTTCTGCCGGTGCTGCTGCTAAACAAAGATCTTCAGGTATCCGTGAAGCTAAAAAGATATATGCTGCTAATGGTTATGGAGTGAAAGATAGAATTCTAGATACTGCAGACATTTATTCAGGTGTAGCAAATCAATATGCAACAACTGGTAAATGGGATGCAGCATATAAAGATTTACAAAATGAAATCGCAGATACTGGTTCTCAAGAAAATGAAATGTATCATCAAATGGGTATTCTTCAAAATAAATTTATTGAAAATGGTGGTGACTATGGTACATTTAACAGCATGTTAGATTCATATGATAAGAGCGATATCAGATATGATGCAGATGAGAATAATCCAGGTAACTTTATATATAGTAGTTATGATGAATTTGCAGATGATCAAATTGCAAATTCAATATTAGATAGTGAAGAAAAAGCAAGATACGATAAGTATACAAGCGATATAAATCAATTATATAATAAAAAATATAATGAAGCTAATAATATATCAAATGAAGAACGTCAAGCTAAAGTTTCTGAACTTCGTAATGAACAAAAACAATTACTTTCTTCTAAATCTGGATACAACACTAAACGTGATGAACTTAAAGGACAAGGTCTTGAAACTACATTCAATCAAGCTCAACAACTTGGTTCTGAAAGAGCTAGACTTAACAAACAAGGTCAAAAACTTAAGAAACAACTTGGTGGTATCGATAAAATTCGTAACAGTTCTAATACTGGTAAAAAATAAAATAATAAAATATAAGGAGTTGATTAATAATGGATGGGTTCTTAATCCCTGCTAACTCTAAGAAATCATTATTGATTTTTGGAGCTTTTACAACAAGCGATCTTATATTAGTTGGTTCTGGTATGGGGGTAACATTGTTAATGTTACTTACCCTACCAATCCAAGAAATAAGTTTTGCTCTTGCGGCTATATCTCCCGCATTAGTTTGTAGCTTCTTAGTATTTCCAATTCCTAATTATCACAACATGATAACAATATTAAGAAATATATATATTTTTTATACTACAAATCAAAAATTGATATGGAAAGGTTGGTGTTTTAATAATGGCGACTCGAAAAAGTAATTACACTTCAGATCAAGTGCCTGTTAAAAGTATTACTAATGGAGCAATTATACTTGATGATGGCTTAAAAGTTACGGGTGTTAAAATAATGCCTAGAAATATTTTTATTCTTGATTATGATATGCAAAATGCTATTATTTCAAATTTAAAAAATGTTTATAATGTAATTGATTATGAATTTTGGATTATAGCTGCAGATAGACCTGTTGATATAAATCTATATTTATCACAATTACAAGTTTTATATAATCAAACACAAGATAATATAAAAAGAAAATTAATAGTTGAAGATATAAATAAAGCGAATATGTTTATGAATAATAACGTTGTTGATACTGAATACTTTTTAGTATTTAAAGAAAAAGATAATGAAGTAATTCAAAAAAGAATTAGAAATTTAATTAATGCATTTGCTGCTGCTGGGTTAACTACTCATCAAGTAACAAATGATGATTTAAGAATGATTTTAGATAACTTCCTAAATGGTGGAAAGACAACTACATTTGGAACGGTGATGAGTTAATATGGATATAAAAAATCAAGTAGCTCCTAAGGGGTTAGAGTTTAGACCTGCTAGTATGGTAATAAGTGATAAATTTGTTACTATACTTACAGTTGTATCTTATCCTAAATATATTTCACCAGGTTATCTTTCATCATTAACTAGTATGTCAGGTATTAAAGTTGTTATTAAACATATACCTATGCCATTTAGTGTAATAAGTAAAATGTTAAATAAAGAAATAGCTGACTTAAAGCAACGTTATCAAAATGAAAATGATAGAACTATTCAAGAAAGAATAAGACAAGATTATGAATCTCTTGAATCTTTCATTACAATGCTTGCAGGAAGTCAATCAAAAATTTATGATTTCCAAATGCATATCATGATTAGTGCTGATTCAGAAGATGAATTAACTACTAAAAAATTACAAATCAAGAACTATTTAGAAGCTATGGAAATGCAAGCAATTCCATTAAGATTTGAACAAGAAAAAGTGTTTAAATCAATTGTACCAATCTATCCAAAACAAGATATTGAAGATAGAATTGGTACTCCAATTCCAAGTCCAACACTTGCTGCTATGTATCCTTTTATCTTTGATAGTATTAAAGATCCAGGATTAGCATGTTTACTTGGTGTTGACTTCTCTGGTGGTGTTATTCTATTTAATCAATTCTTATACCAAGAAAAGAAAGAACATAATAGAAATAATGCCAATATGATTATCCTTGGTACTTCTGGTAGTGGTAAATCTACTGCTGCAAAAATTCTTTTAAGAACTAATATACGTAATGGTAATCAAATTGTTGTTATTGATCCAGAAGGTGAACTTGAGGAAATGACAAAACGTTATAATGGTGATTTCCTTGACTTAGGTAAGGGTGGAGAATTTGGTATGATTAATCCACTTGAAGTTATTGTCGATGCTGATGATGATGAAATTAAATCTGGTCTTGGATATACTGTTTTAACAAGAACTATTCAAACAGTAAAAGCTTTCTTAAAATATTATGATCCTTCTGTTGAGGAAGATGTTGTTAATATTTTTAGTGAAGTTTTACAAGAAACATATAGACGTTTCAATATAAATTATGAATCAGATTTCACTAAGTTTAAATCGAGTGATTTCCCTACAATGAAAGATGTTTATGCTACAGTTAGAGGTAAAATTCTTTCAATGCCTGAAAAAACTCAAGAAAGAGATATTTTAGAAAAACTTGAAATTAAATTAAGACCTTTAATTAAAGAATTAAAATTCTATTTTGATGGACATACTACATTAAGTCCAAAGAGTAATTTTATAGTATTTAATATTAAAGAATTAATGAATACTGATACTAATATAAGAAATGCATTATTCTTTAATATTTTAAAATATGCTTGGGGATTAACACTTAATAAGGCTCAAAATACAATCTTAATGGTTGATGAAGCTCACGTATTATTAAGTGGAAACAATACACTTGGTGCTGATTTCTTAGCTCAAGTACAAAGACGTTCAAGAAAATATAATACTGGTACAATTTTCATTACACAACAACCAACAGATTTCTGTGATCCTGCAGTATTTGTTCAAGGTAAAGCAATTTTTGATAATGCTTCATATTACTTAGTAATGGGTCTTAAAAAACAAGCTGCTGAAGACTTATCAAGATTAATTGACTTAAATGATAATGAAAGAGAAAGTATTAAACGTTATACACAAGGTGAAGCTTTATTCATTTGTGGTAGTCGAAGAATGCGTATAAATGTAGTTGCAAGTGAACAAGAATTAGATTCATTTGGTAGCGGTGGAGGATTATAGAATCCTTATTAAGATTGGTGGTGGTAACTTATGCAAGAAAACAATCAACCTAAAGGTAAAAATTTAGAACCTAATAGCAATTCTGGTAATTTAAAACAGGATATGGCAAAAAATATTGGTAGTAAGGTTGCATCAGGTGCTATGCAAGCATCAGGTGTTCCTAAACCTTTGGCTGATGTTGCTGGTAAAGCTGCTAGTAATATGATGGGTAATTATAATCCTTTAAAACGTGGTGGTTTTGGTCCGGGATTAGGTCCTAACGGAATTGGTTCAAGACCTAATTATAGTAGTCCATCTATTAATAATGGTCTAAAATCTGCAAAGAATACTAATCCATCAGCAAAATCGGATGGTTCTAACATAGGGAAGGGTAGTCACCCTTCTCAAAATGTTAGTTCATTTGGAAATAATAATAAAAATGAAAACAATGGCAAAAATGACGAAAATAAAAGTCCAAGCCAACAAATAGGTGATAAATTAAGAGGTGGAAACAATAATAATCCACTAATGCCAAGTTCATTAGGACCTAAGGATAGTTTAGATGAAAATGGTAATGAAAAATCACCAAGTAGTAAATTATTAGATGGGGCTAAAGGTTTGTTGGGTCTTCCAAAAAAACCTCCAAAAGATGCTCCTGAATCTGTTAAATTAATTTATAAAACTAAATTTTTAATAAAAATAGGGCAATTAATAGCACCTATTATGCCTTTTATTATTGCTTGTGTAGCTGCTTTGCTTATAGTATTTATGGTTATGTCACAAGTGATGATTCTTCGTGATAAAATTAACGAAACGTTAACAACGGTTACTACTGGTATTGAAAAATTTGTTAATTATGCTAGTGGTCAAGGTTGGCAAACAGAAGAACAAAAATTTTATAAAACATTAAAAGAAAAATATGAATCTGCATTGAAAGAACCAACTGGTGATGGAAAACCTTTATTTTTAGATATTCCTTTAATTGCTGCAACAATTAACTATAGTAAAGTTAGTGATATAGGAATGTATGAAAATCAAAAGGAAGAGAATCTTGGTGGTGAAACTGATGGTTCTGCTGAAGGAGTATTTGGTGATTTCTTTGCTTCATATTACAAAAATAGCCAGATGAGAAATTTCTATTATGTAGCTAATGATAAATTAGGGGATTATCATTCATTAGTACCTGGTAATAGAAGACTTATTGGCCATATGATAAATTATAGAATAAAATGGGATACATATAGTATTGGTGAAGCTGCAAAAAAATGGGTAGAATTCTTTGGAAGATCATTTTCACTATTTACTGAATCCTTGGTTAGTGATATTGAACAAATATTTAATATTAAACTACAGTGGTTCGATTATATACCCGGTATAGGTAATATAACTATTCTAGCAAAGCAGATTGTTGGAATTGTTAAATTTTTGAAAGAAATAGATTCTTATGATTCACTCGGAAATGCACATGATACATATTTTGAATATCATTGGCGAAATATTGCTTATGAATTTGAAGAATTAATATACAAAATAGTTCAAGGTATCAAAGAAATTGCTGGAACAATTTGGAATAAAATAACCGGAAATGATGAAATTACTGAAGAGCAAGTTGATAAAGGATTTTTTGATGTATTCCCAGCACCAGAAATAGAATACTATGAAACTACTGATATGAATAAAATATATGAATATGGGCATTATTTAAGAAATGTTTATATTCCTGGTACATTTTATAGTGATGTTGTTGATTTTAATCCAGCTACTGCTGATACATCTGTTCGAGAAATATATCAACAAAGAAAATATTATGAATATTTAGTAGGAGACTTAGGACGTCCTGATGGAATTGTAAGTGGACAAAATTGCGATGATTGTACTTATAATCTTTCCAAGGTTAATACAGGAAGTTCTACTATGAGTCCTGGTGATGAATATGCTAACATTGTTAATTTAAAAGTAAGATTACTTGCTTGGTATAATACAGCTAAGCGTGGACAGGTTATGGTTGAGGGTATTCCTTTTGAAACCTATGTCCTTGGTGTTACATATGCCGAGGTTGGTGATGGTGTTCATGAAGAAGCTTTAAAATCAGAAGCTGTTGCTGCTAGAAGTTTTGCTCTGGTCCGTCCGTTTGTCATGGGTAATTCACAGTATTGTAATTACAAAAAAGAAGGAGACGGTTGGGTTTTAACTCTTAGAGGTTCAACTGCTGATCAGGTTTATTGTGATCCTGATCAAGGATGTTCATCTGACCATCCTACAATTGTAAATAATAAAGATCTGTATCCAGGATTAGACCATGGAAGAAAATACAAAGATCCGTTATCGCAAACTGCTGATCAAGGCCAAAGAATAAAAGCTGCTGTTGGTGCTACCGCTGGTCAAGTTTTAGTTGATGGAAGTGGTGCTGTAACAATAGGAGAATATCTTGATGTTGATCAAAATGCTTGGCAAAGAAGAGCTAATAGTGGTGAAAAATATACAACAATATTACCTAGTCATTATTCTAATAAATATGGACAAACTATTACATTAGGTAATGGTAATTGTTCAAGATCTGATAATCCATCATGTACTGGTGGTGGAGAAACTGGTGATTGGGCTAACTGGAGACAAGGTGATCCTAGATGGGGATCAATACAAATAGGAAGTAGCACAATTGCAAAAATTGGTTGTGCTGCAACATCAGTTGCTATTCAACTTGCACGTTCTGGTGCTGCGGTTACATTTAGTGATTTAAACCCTGGTACCTTTGTTACAGCTTATAAAGCTGCTGGAGGATTTACTGGTGGTAATATATATTTTGATAGAGTTAATAAAGTTGCACCTGATTTTACTTATCAAGGACGTGTAGGACTTAGTGGTGGTGAATCATCTAAAGTTAGTCAAGTTAAGAGATATCTTGATCAAAATTATTACGTAATTATGGAAGTTAAGAAAGGTAATAATTCAGGTCAACACTGGGTTGCTATAATTTCATCTGATGGAACTTCACTTAAAATGGCAGATCCTGCTAGTGCAGAAACGAATGCATCTAGTAAGTATCCATCAGCTGGATGGTCTGAAATTGTATATTATAAAAAGGGATAGGTGATTATATTGTTATCTAAAAAAGGTTATACTATTCTATTTATATTAGTGTTTGCTTTTACAGCAGCAGTTTTCTATTTTGGATTTAAATATGAAAAAAAATATTTTACATTAATTGTAGATCCAAATCTTAAAGTTAAATATGATGGTAAGAATTGGATAATAATAACAGATAATCTTGCTAAATTAGAGCCAGATGTTGAAGTATATGACTATAATGGCTATCTCGGAAAATATGGTGTTTCTTATCTTAAAAATAATAATCGTTGGATTGTATATGATAAAGATATGAAAGAAGTAGATAACGAAGGCGACATTGTCGCCTTCAAATCTAAACTAAATACTAAATATTATGAAGTAGCAAGAGAGGAAATTAGTTTATCTGATAGAGAAACTATTGACAAAATTTTAAAAAATAATAAAATAGATATCACATCAGAAGACGCTTATAGTTCTAAATACAGAATTGATTTAAACGGAGATAGAAAAGAAGATACGCTAATTATTTCTAATTTATTTTCTAGTGATAATGTTAGTGGTGATGCGTATACATTAGTCTTAGCAATAATTAAGAATAAAGAATATGTAATTAAATTAATTGCACAAGAAAATGATAATAGTTTTATGGTGCCTGCTTTAAAACTTGATGCCATATTTGATGTTGATGGTGATGGTTATAAAGAAATTGTTCTTACATCTAGCTCATATGGAGATTCTAATGTATGTGTTTCTGTTACTGGTATAGTAAAAAACGGAATTAAGGCTTTAGTACAATGTTAGGAGGAATTTTATGAAATTAAAATTTAGGGCAGATCCTAAAGATTTAGTAATCTTTTTAATTTTTTGCCTAGTTTTATTATATTTATCAGCTATTGCTGTAGTAAATTTACATGAATTTGCAAATTATGGTTCATTTGCGGGATTGAATCCTTTACCTGCATTTAGTAAAGAATATTTTTTTACTACTATGCTAATATTCTTTGCAGTACTAGTATTAATCCTTACTAGTGTTTCATCATATTTCTTTGATAGAGAAGAAGGTATTGGTATTTCTACTTCTCCTAAAAAAGACAAAGGTTATTCACGTTGGTTAACTGAAAAAGAGATGAAAAAAGAATTAAAAATGGTTGAGGCAAGTTCTGAAACAAGTGAATATGCCGGTATTCCATTAATAAATGATGGTAAAAGATTATGGGTTGATGATGGTGAATATCATAATCTTATAATTGGTTCTACTGGTGCTGGTAAAACTGAAATGACTATTCAACCTATGGTTAAAGTTTTAGCTAAAAAAGGTGAATCAATGATTATCACCGATCCTAAAGGTGAAATCTATGAAAAAAATGCTCTTGAATTACAAGAAAAAGGATATAACATTGTACTATTAAATTTCCGTAATCCTCAAAATGGTAATTGCTGGAATCCTCTAACATTACCATATCAATTATATGCTTCGGGAAATCAAGATAAAGCTTGTGAATTACTAGAAGACTTAGCTTTAAATATCCTATATGATGAAGCATCTAAGGGTCAAGATCCTTTCTGGGAAAAAACTTCTGCAGATTATTTTGCTGGTCTTTCATTAGCACTTTTTGAAGATGCTAAACCAGAAGAAATAAACTTAAATAGTATCAATTTAATGACTACTGCTGGAGAAGATAAAATAGGTAATACAACATATATTAAAGAATTCTTTAGTGATAAAGATCAAGGTTCTCCAGCATATATAAATGTTGCTAGTACTTTAATGGCACCTAATGAAACAAAAAGTAGTATACTTTCTGTATTTAAACAAAAAATAAAATTATTTTCATCTCGTGAAAATTTATCAGAAATGCTTTCTCATAGTGATTTTGATATGCATAATATAGGTAGAAAAAAGACTGCCGTATTTATTGTTATTCAAGATGAAAAGAAAACATATCATTCATTAGTAACAATATTCTTAAAACAATGTTATGAAACATTAATTAGTGTTGCACAAGAATCTGGTGGTAAACTTCCATTTAGAACTAATTTTATTCTTGATGAGTTTGCTAATATGCCACCTTTAAAAGATGTTACAACAATGGTTACTGCTGCTAGAAGCCGTAAGATTAGATTCACATTTGTTATTCAAAACTTTGCGCAATTATATGAAGTTTATGGCAAAGAAAATGGTGAAACTATAAAGGGTAACTGTGGTAATATTATTTACTTAATTAGTAGTGAACTTGCAGCATTAGAAGAAATTAGTAAAATGTGTGGTGAAGTTAAATCTAAAGAAAAAGATAAAACTGCATCAACACCACTTGTTACTGTAAGTGATTTACAAAGATTACCTCAATGGACTTTAATTGCATTACGTATTAGAAAAATGCCATTTAAAACAAAATTAACACCAAACTGGAAGATGGTCAATGAAAATGCATGGGGTAAAAATTATGGTCTTGCAGGATATCCTACAAGACAAAAACAACCAGTTCAAACATTTGATATTAAAAGTTTTGTTGATAAGAAAAAGGAAGCAAAAGTTAATAGTATGTTAAGTAGTTTGGCTGGTGGAAATAGTACTGATGGTGGATTTAATCCATTTGGTGGTGGAATGCCTGCATTTGCTGGTATGCCAAAACAACCTATGATGCCTGGTGGCTTCGATGTTGATGAAATGGTTAGAAGAATAGATGCTAAAATTGCAGAACTTGAAGAGGAAGAAAGATTAGAAAAAGAAAAAATGGCAAGAGAACAAGCACAACAAAATTCAAGTATGCCTATAACATCTTCTACTTCCACTTCTCCAGATTTAATTGAAGAAGAACCTGTTATGGAAGAAAAAGTAGTAAATCCAATGATTAATCAAATGGATCCTATTAATAACTTTGTTAAACCGGATAATAATTTTAATATTCCTGAGGCTACAACTGTAAATACTAATCCAAGTATAAATGATGTAGTTATGAATAGTGATTTAATAGAGCCAAAAACAGTAGAGGTTGAAAAATCTATAAATCCTAATGATGTTTTTGCTTCAGAACCTATTAGAGAACAAGTTAAAATTCCTGTTCAATCATTTAATGAGGTTCCTAAAGTTGAGGTACCAAATAGTGCTAGAATAAATCCTAATATTGTTATTCCAGATACTTCTAATACTGAAACTAAAGTAGAGGCTCCTAAGGTTGAAATACCAAAAATAGAAGTTCCTGTTGAACCAAAAATAGAAATGCCTAAAGTTTCTGTTCCTTCTGAATCTTCTAAGCCTGTTAGACCGTCTATATATAGTAATAATATAGGAAACTATCAAGCACCAATTCAACCTAAAATTAATCCATTTATTCAAAAGAATAATGAATATATTAATAATAAAACTCAAGAACAAAGTTATGTTTCAGATGATGAATTCTTTGATGATTTCTTTAATGAAGATGAATAAATTAATCATTTATTATATTATTTCATATAATATAATAGGTGATTTTTTTATGTTAAAAAATATTAGTGTTAATAAGTTAGATGTAAATAATAATATAATAATAGATATTAGGGATAAGGAAAAATATAATACAAGCCATATTCCTAATAGTGTTCATATAGAAAATGATAAGTTAATAAATAATCCTAATGATTACATCAATAAAGAAGATATCTATTATATATATTGTCAACATGGGAAAACCAGTTTAAAAACATGTATTAAACTTTCTAAATTAGGATATAATGTTATCAATATAATGGGTGGTTATGATGAATGGTTAATAAAAAATTGACATTGAAATTGTGATATGATAATATATGCCTCAAAGAGGTGTATTTTTATGAAAAAAAAGAATATAGAAATGCATATATATGAAAAATTAGGTGTTAAAAAATTTAGGAATATGGCTTTTAAACTAGAAGAGTTAATTCATTTTAAAGATAAGGGAAAAAATAAAAACTATCATGGTATAACAGAAGATCATTTTAAATATCTATATTATAATGGTTTTATACATGCTAGAAATATACTTGTTTTAATTCCATTTATAGTTGCTAGACTTATTATTTTTAAAGGACCTAGTTGGTTTGATTATTTAATATATATTGATTTAATAAAAGATGTATATTGTGTTATGTTACAAAGATATAATTATTTAAGAATTAAAAACTATAATGATGCATTAAAAGAAAGAACAAATAAAAAAATACAAAGAGGATACAAAAAAATAAAAGAAAAAGATTTATCTAAAAATCATAATTATACATTAGAAAAAAATTTACAACATTACGAAGCAATAGAATTACTTAATAAACAATCTGATAATAAGGGTAGTATTATTGTTGAAAATAATGATTTAGAAACATTAAAAGAATTAAGAGATTTCTTAATAGAATTTTATAAAGATAAAAATATAGAAACAAATAAAGAAAAGAGGCTAAAAAAATGAAAGAAGTAATTAATAATAATAACAAAAAAAATAATAACGATAATACTGGAGTATGGGCTATATTTACAACAATAGCTATTCCTGTTATTAGTACATTTAAAAATTATATAACAAGTTTATTTGATGTCAATACAACTTTATCATTACCTGAAAGTACTACAGTAGGTGTTGTAGAAAAAACAACTACTGAAGGTTTTATAGGTAGTGGTTCAGTTGGTGGAGTTAATGCTGTTGGTGATTTTACTACAGCTGATGGAGTAGAAACATCTACTCGTGAATCTCAAGTTTTAACTGGTCCTACATCGGCATTTTCAACAACATCTGGAACTATATCTTATGTAGAAGAAGAGATAAAATATCGTAGAGATTGGATGGTTAAAGATGAATCTCAAATAGAAAATACTGCACAATCAATTTATGATAAATATGATAAAAATCATGATGAAAAATATGATAATTCTGTATTTATATGTGAATCACAAGAAGTTAAAGATGTAATAGAAGAAATTTTGAGTGTTTGTTCTAAAGAAGAAAGAAAAATAGCTTTATCTGCTTTAAAATTAGTTATTCAAGAAGAAATTGAGAAAGAAAAGGTTAAAAAAAGATAGTATTTTAGAAGTATTTAGTAAGTTAAATAATAATCCAGATATTATTTTAAAAACTACAATACTTCCATCTATAATTAAAGGTAATGCTTTTTATAAAGATAATGTGATAAGTATAAATATAAATGCAGTTAATAATATGAAAGAAGTATATAATATAATTGCTCATGAATTAACTCATTGTAATGTTTATAATAATTCAATTAATAATACTGGAAATTATTATGACCTTATATGTTTAATTGAAAATTTAGTATTTGAAGATTTAAAAGAAAACTTAAATATTAAAAACTATTATAAAACATATAAATCTGCTTATAATAGTTCATATAATGAATTATATGCTAGAATGAATGCTAATAAGATAGTAAATAAATATTTTAATAATGAAAATATTGTTTTTGCAAATAATTATCAAATGTTACTTGATAATTTAAATACTTATATAGATATTAACAATAATTGAATATATTATTATCCATTATTTTTATACAATTATCTAAATTGTATAATTATATTATTAATATGACAACAGAAGAAATTAAAAA
>SAMEA3663006__coassemble_224_pt1 | contig 37966 bp, 31 predicted proteins | sample SAMEA3663006__metabat2_low_PE_028 | metagenome-assembled genome bin SAMEA3663006 (sample SAMEA3663006) | pig gut metagenome | biome: pig gut; feature: pig-associated habitat; material: faeces | place: France | collected 2012
ACCTACGACCTAACGGTTAACAGCCGTGCGCTCTACCGACTGAGCTAAAGAAGCAAAAAATAAATGGCGCCTCTTGTAGGACTCGAACCTACGACCTAACGGTTAACAGCCGTGCGCTCTACCGACTGAGCTAAAGAAGCACTTTTACGACTACATTATTTGTCGCTTACGCATTTTATTATAGATTATTTATAATTTGTTGTCAAGCAATTTATAAAAAAAAAGAAACTTAAAATATAAGTTTTCTTATTTTTTATTCATTTCTTCTTCTTTTTTAGCAACATCTGAAATTATACTACCAACAGGTTCAAATTTAAAGTCATCTTCATATAATTTATTTAAATTATTAGTTTTAATATTAGATAAAGATTCCAAAATAGTATCTAAAACATCTTTTCTAATTTCACCTTTAAATTTTAAATCAGTTAATATTACAGTTTTATCATCATATTTTTGTAGTATTAAATAAACACTATAATTTTCATATTTACCTTTGTATAAGAAATATTCTGTTTCATTTATTTTTTTATTATAATTACTTGTAAATACATATCTATTTTTAGAATATAATTCTTGAATTTCATCTGCTTTTTTATTTGCTAATTTATAATCTACATTATTAAGTATTTGAACTGATGCTGCCCATTCATTTGTTGAATCAAAAATAACTAAAAGATTTTTTTCTAATTCTGTCTTTGTATACCAGTTATCTGGAATACTCAATTCATAATTATTAAAGAAAGATAATGTTTTAACATCACTAATACTTGTATCATTAACTTTTTTAGTAACATTTCTATTTAAGAATAAAAATAAATTGAATACTAATGAAATAACTAAAAGAATAAAAATAACAATAAAAATAATATATGAATTCATTTTTTCATTAAATGGTTTTTCTTCTTCAATTTCATTTTCCTTATTTTCTTCTTTTTTTATTTCCTTCTTTTCTTCTTTTTTCTTTTCTTCTTTCTTCTCTTTCTCTTCTTCGATTTTATTTAATTCGTCTTTAGATATTTTTCCAGTAAATTCTTCTATGTCTATTTTTTTAAGTTTAGTTGTCTTTTCTAATTCATCAGTTACATCTATATCTTTTTTAGGTTCATCAATTATATCTATAATTTCTGGTTCTTTTTTTAATTCTTTTTTAGAAACAACTAAAACATCTTCTGGTTGCTTTTCTAAAATTGTATCATCTATAATATCTATAATTTCAGGTTGTCGATTATTATTTTCTTCTTCTATTATCATTGTACTTCCACAAAATCTACAACGTTTTTCACCTGGGATGATTGGAGTACTACATTTTTTACATTTCATATATTCATCCTTTCACTATATAAATTATACTTTATAATGAACTTTTGTCAATATTTAATCTTCTTTATCAACTTTTTCGCCATTTTCATCATATTCAACTCTTGGTGGTGTCTCAACTTCAGGTTCAAAGACTTCGCCTTGTTCAGGATATTCATAATCATATGGCTCGCTAACTTCTCCGTCACAACTATCATCAGTTGTAGTCATACATCTTAAACATCTCGCAAAATCTTTCTCTGAAGCATTATCAGCAGCTACATTAATTACAAATTGAACAAGTGTAATAACAAAGAAAAGTAATGCACCATATATAAGTCTTTTAACAAAAACTTGTTGTTTTTTCTTAATGTCACTATCATTTCCAGCAGTTACTGCTTTAATAAAATCTATTCCACCCAATATAATAAGTCCTAATGGAGCAACAATTTGTAATAACAAAATTATAATTCTAGTTATAGATCCTAGCTCAGTTGGAACAGAAACTCCCCCACAGCTTATATATGAACCCAAACTATATGAACTATTTAAATAAATATATAAACTAATTAAAAATATACTAGTTAAATATTTTTTCATAAATTCACCTATATTCTATCTATTTTTTTAAGTACTATATTAATACCAAATGCACTACCAATAAAAATTACAAATAATAATATTGTATAAAATATATTTTTAAGAAGACTTCCTTCTTTTGAAACCACTTCATTTTTAGAAGGATAATTTTTATACATCATATATTCAATATTAACATCATCTTTATTAGAATTATTTATCTCCCATGAATAAGTATTATTAACTACTTTTGAAGCATTATTAGAAGAAACATATTTATCTGTAGTAATATTTATATTTATTTTATTATTATCATACATACATGAAAATTTTCCACTAGCCTTTATAGCAATAAATTCATCAGTATTTTTAAATTGAAAATCATCAAAACAATCACTAATAACTTTCGAATTACCAAATTTATCAAAATCATGATCATATTTTAATTTATATATATATCCATTATCTACAAATGATCTATTTACGTTATATATTTCTCCACTACCATTTTCATAATCTGTATAAACATCCAAATTTGTTTCAAATAATTTATCTATTTCATCTTTTTTAGATGAACTTAATGATGCTGGGATATTTAAATTTAATTCTTCATTTATTTTATCTCCACTCATGTCCAAATTATAATCACAACTACATCCTGTAAATATTAAAATTAATCCAAGTAATAAAATATTTTTTTTCATTATTACACCTTTACCCTTTTTATTAATTTAACATTATTCATACTATTACTATCAATTTTTACTTGACAACCATTAGCAGTTTTTCCTCTACATGATTGGTCTCCCGAAGCATGAATTTTTTGATTATCACCTAAATAAATTGCGACATGATCATAATTACCGTCTCCGCCCCAGTCAAAGAATAATAAATCTCCTGGTTGTGCATTTGAAAGTCCATTAACAGTAGTTCCCATTTTCGATTGGTCGTGAGCATAATGTGGTAACTCAACACCAAAGTGACTAAATACTGCCATTGTAAATCCAGAACAATCTACACCACTAGATAGATTACTTCCACCCCAAACATATGGAGTACCAACATGCTTTTTAGCATACTCAACTAAATCTTTAGCTGTTCCAGTTGCTGGTGAGTTATTATTTCCATTATTAGAGTTATTATTATCTTTATAAGCATCATCTCTTAATTTTGGTTGAACAAAACCAACATCCGGATCATATATAGTTATTTGTTCAGGATATTCTATTTCATAAGGTCTATCTGCAGTTCCACCACAATGTTCTTCCCCTTTAAAAGCACAAGCTAAACACGATGTGTAGTCTGATGTTTCTTCAATAATTCCTACTATTGTTTGAACTATTGTTAAAACAAAAAATGCAGATGCTCCTACTACTAATCTTTTAATAAATAATTTTTGTTTCTTAGATATAACATCTTGATTTTTTCCTGACACAGCTTTAACTAAATCAAGCATTCCATAAAATATTAAACAAATTGGAACAACAAATTGTAATAACTTAAAAAACATACTTGATATAGTAAGTAATCCTGTAGGAACCGAAATTCCACCACATTTTGTATAATCTGCTAAATTGTATCCACTATTTAAATATAAACATATAGAGACTAATAAAATAAATATAAAATTTAAGTATATCTTTTTTTTCATAGTATTTCACCTAAGATAATTATATCATAAATAAAACATGTTATAAACATGTTTTATTTTTGAAAATTATCTACTGCATTTAATACTTTTTTAGTAAAAATTATTCCTCCAACAATAGAAACTAATATTCCTACAATTAAGAATATATTAATAAATAAATTATTTGATTGTTCTTTTATTTTTTCCGGATATTTGTCTTTTTGAACAAGTAATTTAATATCAACATCAGATGCATTAGAAGAATCAATTTTCCATCTATACACTCCTTTATTTTCATCATAATCAGTTGAATTATGTTTAGGAACCACATTATTTGTTTTTACAGTTATATTTACATCATCAAATTTATATTTACATTTAAATTCTCCTCTAAATACAAACATATAATATGAACTAGTTTCCTCAACTTTATATTTTTCAAAACATGACTGCATTGTTCTTGCATTTTTTATAGGATGTTCTTTATCATATGAATAATTGAAATTATAAACATCACCATAATTATCAGCTCTAGCGCTCATATCATAATATGGATTATCAAGTCCGCCAACAACTGCTAAATTGTCAATTTTTGTATAATCTAGAAATTTGTTTCTATCATCAGAATCCATTGAATAAGGAAGTGAAATGTCTACATTTTCTACTACTTTGTCATCTGAAATATTTAATTCATAATTACAACTACATCCTGTTAATAAAATTGTAAATATAAATAACAAAAATATTTTCATTTTTTTCATAAATTCACCTACTGTTTGCTAACTAGAACAGCTGTACCTGTTCTAGTTCCAAAATCATTCATACTTTTTTTATCTTTAAATAATAAGTCGAAATGATAAACACCGTTTTTAATATTAATGGCTCCCCCTGTATCTGTTACAACATAAGGACGTCCTACATAATCTTGATAACCTGAACCATCAATACTTTTAATCCACATTATACTACCATATGGTACACTTGAAGGTGCAGCACAAGTTTGCTTTGAAGTTTGTAATTTATGACCTTTACTATCATAGTATCCTCCTTCCATAGCATTATTATATGGATAATATGCAGTAAATAAAGCTTTAACTTCAGTACCACTAGGTTGTTCTTTAACAACTGTACCTTGTACTGGAGCAGTATCATTAGGATTACTTCCTGTACCATATTTACTTAAATCAGCTGTACCAATTACTGTTGTCCCAGAAGGATTGTCAGAAGAACCGCTTTGATTACTATTGTCAGGTTTATTACTATTATCTTTTCCGTAGGCATTTTCTTTTAATTTATAACCATTAAATGAATCACTTCCACTTGATAATTGATTATCTGATGGAAATTCTGGATTATTAGGAGATGCTGCACTTCCACATCCTGATGAACCCGAAGTTAAACACTTAGCACATGATGAAAGTTGGGTAGAATCACTTGCCATATTTACTACTAAAGTAACAAAGGAAACAATTAGGAATGTAGCACCTGCAGCAACTAATCTTTTTATAAATAATTTTTGTTTTTTTAAGATATCATCTTGATTTTTACCTGCTGTAGCTTTAGCAAAATCTATACTTCCAAGAATTATAACTATTATAGGAACAACAATTTGTAATAATAGAATTAAAATATGTACAACATCTACTACTCCAGTTGGAAATGCTACTCCTCCACAATTAACATAATTACCGGCAAGATTTTGTCCTGAATTATTTGCAAGAATTAAGTTATATACTAATCCTGCAAATAATGAAAATGAAACTTTCTTTTTCATAACAAATACCTCCATTAACTGTATTTAGTATATCATAAAAAAAACACCCTGTTAAGAGTGTATTATAGGCATCCTTTGATGTAATTATATATTTTAGTATACCCACTTTTATTATAATGTATATTATCTTGATAATCATTATCATTTAACGAAACACTTGCTACATCACAAATTTTTAGATTTGATATATTAGCACTATTAAGATCATTTTTCAACTTAGAATTAAATGAATTAATCGATTGTTTAGTAACATATTGTGTATCTGATCTAATATCACTTACTGTAGCAATAATAACATTATGGTTTTTCCATGAACCATTTGCAAGTTCTTTATATTTACTAATATATTTATCAATATTACTTAAATCATTAACACCTAACCAAACAACAATATTTTGTTTTGAACTACCAAGTTTTGCGTTTACAGCACTAATAGCTGTACTGTTAAACCAAGCATAACCTTGTGAACCACAAGAAACACTAAAAGCATTTGAACATAAACTATATCCTGCATTTTTACCGGTAGAACATGAATATGAAGTATTACTATTACCACACATTCCTACTGTTCTTGAATCTCCTACTATTATTGTTCCAGCATTAGAATCTGTATTATTACTTGCATTATTATTATTATTATTTCTATTTTCGTTTTTTTCTTTATCTTTATAAGCATCATCTCTTAATCCTGGCTGAATAAATCCTTCATCAGGATTATAATAATTATTATTTTCTTCAGGATATTCCGCGTTATTAGGTGCTTGTGCACTAGAACATGCTTTCGAACCTCTTACAATACATGTAACACATGATGCGTTAGTTTGATTAGAATCAGATGTAAATCCAACTATCATTTGTACTAATGTTGTAACTACAAATACCATTGCTCCCGCAGTTAATCTTCTTATGAATGTTTTTTTATGTTTATCCATTTCATTTATAGTAGCAGTAACAGCTTTCATATAATCTATCATACCTAAAACTATAATTACTAAAGGTGCTACTATTTGAAGTATTAGGAAAATAGTATGTGCTATATCTATAGCCATTTTTGGAAATGCTGAACCCCCACAACTAATGTATTCTGTAGCAAGTCCCTTAGTACTATTATTTGCTAGAAATACACTATATAATGTAATAAAAAGCAATTTCTTTTTCATGATAATTCCTCCAATTAATATAATTATAACATAAATTAAAAAAACTATTAACAAAATTGCTAATAGTTTAATGTATTTAATTTTGATGCTCTAAAACACCAAATTTTACATATTTTTATAACAAATAATTTCATATTATAATTCTTTTGTAAATGTATTGTAAACTAGAGATGTTGAATCTAAATATTATGACCTTTACCACTATTTTGTCTAAGAAACGGGGTTCATATCATAAATAGTCTTATATAACAATAGCAAATAAATTACCAGAACCTTTATTTACTAATTTAGTTAGAGTTTGTTGTAGTTTAAATCTTATATTATCAGGCATTAAAGAAAGTTTAGCCTGTATTCCTTCTTTAACAATATTATCTAAACTTCTACCAAATAATTCACTTTTCCAAATACTATTAGGATCTGTATCATAATCCTTCATTAAGTAATTTATTAATTCTTTACTTTGTATCTCTGAACCTATAATAGGCTCAAAAGTTGATTCAACATCAACTCTAATCATGTGTATAGCTGGTGCTACTGCTTTTAATTTAATACCATATCTACTTCCTTGTTTTATAATTTCAGGTGTATCTAATTTCATATCACAGATAGTAGGACTTGCAACACCATAACCTGTATTCTTAACCATTTTTAAAGCACTTTTAAACTGCATATATTCTCCCTGCATCTCATTATAATCCTGAAACATTTTAAGTAATTTTGTTTTATCATTAATGTCTATTCCTACTAATTCATTTAATACTTGATTATATAATTCATCTGAAGAATCTAGGTTAATTGTCACTTCACCAGTATTAGTTAAAACTTCTGATAAATAAGCTCTAGAAATGTATTCACAATCTTCAAAATGACATGCTATTGTATCTACATCACGTAATTTATTAACACTCACTACACTTTCTTTAATTTTTTCAATATATATCTTTTTAAGCCAATTACTTGGATTTAAACAAGCAACCCATGATGGCATATTAATACTTACTTCGTTAACTGGAAATTCATATAATGCTTCTTTAAGTATTTTATAAATATCTTTTTCTTTCATAGTTTCTATATTCATTGCCATTACTTGTACGTTGTATTTTTCTTTTATTTCATTTACAATTTTTTCCGTGTCTGGGTGGGTTGGGCGGGATGTATTTAATATTACTATAAATGGTTTTTTATATTCCTTTAATTCTTTTATTACTCTTTCTTCTGCTTTAACATAGTCTTCTCTATCAAATTCTGTAATACTTCCATCTGTTGTTATTACTATTCCAATAGTTGAATGATCTTTAATTACTTTTTCAGTTCCTACTTCTGCTGCTTCTTCAAAAGGAATTTGTTCGTTATACCATGGTGTTTTAACCATTCTTGGACCATTTTCATCTTCATAACCTTTTGATCCTTCTATTATATATCCTACACAGTCTACTAATCTTACATTAGCATAAAAATCATCTATTTTAATTTTTGCAGAATTGGAAGGAACAAATTTTGGTTCCGTTGTCATTATTGTTTTTCCTTGAGCACTTTGAGGAATTTCATCTAAACATCTTTTTTTCTCATATTCATCTTCTATATTAGGTACAACTAAGTTTTCTATAACTTTTTTTATAAATGTACTTTTACCAGTTCTAACAGCTCCTACTATTCCTAAATATATATCACCATTAGTTCTTTCTGTGATATTTTTTATAATATCTATATTTTCCATATTTCCCCTACTTTCTATTTAAGATTATGTTTATTTTTTTTAAATATTCTTTAAACTTGCTATTAATAAAAAATTAATGTATAATCAATCTTTGAAATGAGGAAGAAAATGAATAAATTATTTAAAGACTTAGGATTAAGTACAAATGTACTTAAATCAATTGATAAACTTGGATATACTAAACCTAGTAAAATTCAAGAAGAAATTATTCCTGTTATCCTTGACGGTTTTGACGCTATAGGTCAAGCACAAACAGGAACTGGTAAAACCTTAGCGTATGCTTCATCAGTATTATCTAAAATTGATGTAAGTACTAATTTTGTAAAAACAATTGTATTAGTTCCAACAAGAGAACTTGCAATACAAGTTAAAGATGAATTTGAAAATTTAAATACAAGTGACGATTTCGATATTCTAGCAGTATATGGCGGATCAAGTATTGAATTACAATTAAAACAACTTAAAAAAGGTGTTGACGTTGTTGTTGGTACTCCAGGACGTATAATGGATTTGATGAGAAGAAAAGCACTTAATATCAACAATCTAGAATTCTTTATATTAGATGAAGCTGACGAAATGCTTAATATGGGATTTTTAGAAGATATTGAATTAATATTTAAAGAAACTAATGATAATAAACAAGTTCTATTACTTTCTGCTACAATGCCTAAACAAATAAAAAAATTAGCCGAAAAATATATGAAAAGTGATTACCAACATATTGAAATAGAATCAACACAAAAAACTAGTTTAAATGTTAAACAAAGTTATTATATGGTCAGTGAAAAAACTAGAAATGAGTCAATTTGTAGAGTACTAGATTTAAAAGATCCTAATAGAACAATTATTTTTTGCCAAACAAAAAAAGAATGTGATTTATTATTAAAAGATTTAACAATGAGAAATTATAGTGCTTCTGTAATGCATGGTGATATTGCTCAAAATGTTCGTATCCAAACATTAGATAGATTTAAAAATGATTCTTTTAAAATACTTATTGCAACAGATGTTGCTGCTCGTGGAATTCATGTTGATGGTATTGATTTGGTAATTAATTATAATATGCCTCAAGAATTTGAAGCATATATTCATAGAATTGGTCGTACTGGTAGAGCAGACTCACAAGGAGAAGCAATTAGTTTTATAAGTAATAGAGAATTTAAATTCTTTAAAGATTTAGAAAAATTTAGTAAAACTAATATTGAGAAAAAAGAATTACCAACTAAAGAAGAAATTATTAAAGCTAAATATAATAAAGTTTTAAATAGTGTATATGATTGTATTCAAGAAAAAGATTATATGGATGCTTTCGAATATATTAGATCATACAATAAAGATGAATTAATGAAAATTGCTGCTTCTTTATTAAAAATTAGTGTTGATGAAAAAATAGGTTCTGATTTTAATAAAGATTTAACTATTAAAGATAAAGGTATTAGAAAAGTAAATAGTAATCATACAAGAGTATTTTTAACTATAGGTAAACTCGATAATTTAAAAAAAGGAACATTACTTGACTTTATGAAAAAAGAAACATCTATTGATAAAGATTGTTTCCATAATATTGAAATATTAACTAAATTTACTTTTTTAGATGTTGATTCTAAAGTTGTAGATAAATTTATGAAAAAAATGAATAATAAAAAACTAAATAATCGTATTATTAGAGTAGAAATTGCCAAAAATCAAAAATAGACCAATTAAGGTCTATTTTTTTCTGTTTTATAATATTTAATATTAAATGTATCCAAATCTTCTACTTTTACATCTTTGTCATTTAATGCATCTATAATATTTTTTTCTGAACCATTACTAAATACAACTATAACATAGTTACTTTTTATACATGGAAATGAATAATCATATAATTCATCACTATAAAATTTTTCTAAGGCAGTAGCACAAGAATAATCACTATTTAATGTTCTATCTTCAATTTCATAACTAAGTTTCTTTTTTTCTTCTTCTTTATTACATCCTGTAATACAAAAAAGTATGCATAAATAAATAAGTATCTTCTTCATATTATCACCATATTTTAATAATAACATAATTTATTTTTATTAACAACTAAAAAATCTACACATTAATGTAGATTATTTAGCACTATACCAATCATTACCTGATTCAAATTCAACTTTTAATGGAACATTTAATTTAAATGTATTTTCCATAGTTTCTCGAACTAATTTAGTAACTATTTCTAATTCATCTTTTAATACATCTAGTACAAGTTCATCGTGTACTTGAATTATTAGTTTACTTTTAATATTATATTCTTTAAATTTACTATGTAATTCAACCATAGCTTTTTTGATAATATCAGCACTTGTACCTTGAATTGGTGTATTAAGTGCTATTCTTTCTCCTTGTTGTCTAATCATATAATTAGCGTTAGAAAGTTCATTAATTATACGTTTTCTATTTAGAAGAGTTCTAACACTTAATGTTTCATAAGCTTCTTTTATTGTTCTATCTTGATATTCTTTTATACCTGGATAAGTTTCAAAATATTTGTCAATAAATTCACCAGCTTCTTTTCTAGATATTCCTAAATTATCTGATAATCCAAAACTACTTATACCATAAACTATTCCAAAATTTACAGCTTTAGCCATTCTTCTCATATCTTTAGTAACTTTATCTATATCAACTTTAAATATATCACTAGCTGTTTTAGTATGTATATCTATGCCATTAATAAATGCATGTTTTAATGATTCTATATCAGCCATATGTGCTAGTACTCTAAGTTCAATTTGTGAGTAATCTCCACTTAAAATTATAGAATCAGGACTAGGAACAAACGCTTTTCTAATAAGTTTTCCATATTCATATCTTATAGGAATATTTTGTAAATTAGGTTCTATTGAAGATAATCTTCCTGTTCTTGTTAAAGCTTGTTGATAGATTGTATGTACTTTAGAATCACTAGATACACAATTAATTAATCCTTCAATATATGTTGAATGTAATTTTGTTAATGTTCTATACTCCATAATACTATCTATTATTGGATGTTTACCTTGTAGTTTTTGTAAAACATCAACACTAGTAGAATATCCCGTTTTTGTCTTTTTACCATGTGGTAGGCCAAGTCTATCGAATAATACTTCACCTAATTGTAATGGTGAAGAAATATTAAATTCTATTCCTGCTTGTTCATATATAGTATTACTTAGTTCATCAACTCTTGCATCTATTTCTTCACCCATTTTACGTAATGTATCTACATTAACATAAACTCCATCATATTCCATATCTCCAAGTACATATGAAAGAGGCATTTCAATATTATACATTAAGTCTTTCATACCTTCTTTATTTATTTCTTTATCAAATTTATCTTTTGTTTCATAAATAAATTGTGCTTTCATAATAGTATTATAAGCAACGATATCATCTGATGGTACTTTTAATTTAGTACCTTTACCATATGTATTTTCATAAAATGGTATATCAAAATCAAAATTATTAGATAGATATGCTATATCTTCTTTTACATTATAATCAAGTAAATAAGAAGCAAGCATAGTATCGAATGTTATATTGTTTAATTCAATATCATTATATTTTAATGATACATACATTTTTTTTAAATCATATGTATATTTATTAATATTATCTAATTTGTTTAATACATCTTTTATATTTTCTTTTTTTACATAAAATGCATCTTCATCATTATATACTGCCATACCTATTATTTCACTAGTATGATAATTAGTACCTAATATTTCTAAATATACAGCACAATCTTTAGTAATATTAATTTCATTTATATTATTAATAATTTTATAATCTAATTCTTTTTTAGGTTCTTCGTTTAAAAAGATATCCTTTTTAAGAAATGAATAAAACTCTAAGTCTTCATAAATTTTTGTTAATTCATCATGATTAGGGCCTAAGTATTTAATATCATTAATATCTATATCCATTGGAACATCTCTTACAATTGTAGCAATATCATAACTCATATATGCATTTTCTTTATCATTTACTAATTTATCATGATTAGCACCTTTAATATTATCTATATTTTCATAAATTCCATCTAATGAACCATATTGTTGTAGTAATTTTAATGCTGTTTTTTCACCTATTCCTTTAACACCTGGAATATTATCTGATGGATCACCCATTAAAGCTTTTAAATCAACAACTTTCTTAGGTTCAATACCATATGCTTCAAAAAAAGTTTCTTCATTATATCTAATATAATCTTTTTGTTTTAATAATTTAATATCTACATCACTACTAATTAATTGTAATAAGTCTTTATCACTACTAATAATTGTTCCAACATAATCACTATCTTTATTACAGTATTCTGCAAATGTTCCTATGATATCATCAGCTTCATAGTTATCTATTTCATAATATTTAATACCCATTGCAGTAAGTAATTCTTTTGCTTTAGGAAATTGCATTTTTAATTCATTAGGAGTTTCTTGTCTTCCTCCTTTATAACTATCATATTTTTCATGTCTAAATGTTTTACCTTTATCAAATGCTACTATCATGTAAACAGGTTTTTCTTCAAGTATGATTTTATTAATCATATTAGTAAAACCGAATAATCCATTTGTTGGAAATCCTTTGCTATTTTTCATAAAGTTGCCATTATATGCTGTTGCATAATAACTTCTAAAAAGTAAATTATTACCATCTACTAATATTATTTTTTCCATATTATAAATCCTCCATAATGTAATTATTATAACATATTTTATATTGTTATAATTAAAAAAAGATACTATTTAGTATCTTCTTTAAGTATATAATTAAATTTTATAACTTGTAATGCTGAAATATTACAATCATAATCTTTATAATTATACTATAAACTTATTAAATATGTTTCATGATTTATATGACATATATATTCTTATTATATATTATTCAAAATATACAGGATCCAAAATCGACAAATTTCGACAAATTTCGACAAAAATTGTTGTACTCTACTCAAAATTGCTAAAGTCAATATAAAAATGTACAAAAAATGTAATATAAGAATGTACAATTTTGTACATTCTTATATTACCATTAACAATTAGGTATATAGAATTAAGTCCTAAACTCTTGACTTTAATCTATTAATAAGTGTCTAATACAATACCTTTTGAAAGGAGGTATTTTGATGAAAGCAAAAGAAATATTAGAACTTATTGCATCACCCTGGTGAGCTAATCAAGATATTATGAAGATTGCTAATCTATCAGCTTCTACTGCTAGTAAGGTTAAACGAACTATTGAGATGGACTTTAGAAAAAAGAATCCTACTAAGTTTATACCTTCGCATTGTGTACCAACAAAAGAAGTAATTAAATACTTTGATCTGGATGTTGAGTTTTTAAAAAGTATAGCTAATATTAAAGTCGATGAAGATGCTAATGAATAAACATCAAGAACAGTTATTAAATCTATGTAGTTATCATGTTGATGAAAGTGGTTCAATTATTAAAGAAGATAAAAGTAAGTTATCCACTATTCTATTTAATAAAGAAACTAGATTGTTTACTATAGCTATTTAAGCATACACATTTAATCCAGGTGACCATGATTCCATAGAAGAATTTTTTATAGATTTAAATCATAAATTAGGACTTGTATATGAACTTAATTTAGTAAAGGATAAATACAATGAGTAAATATGTTATTGCACATGGTCATGATGAATTCAAATTATACTTAGCTGACTTCTTTATTAAACCTTTAGGTTCTGGAGCTATACTAACTTGTGATATAGATATCTTAAAAGCTAAAATATATAACTCATATAAAATGGCTAAAAGTGATTTAGATTTCATTGGTGATCCTAGTCTTAGAGTATTACCTATTTATCCTATATGTGATAAAGTTTATGAAACACATCCAGCTACATCTAGAAAAGATAACAAAACTAAAAGATGAAACAATAAGAAAAGGATGCAAAGATGTATTTAATGCATTCCTAGTAAAAGATGAAAGTTTTGATGTTATTTTTGATATTCCTGTATGTAAGTCTAACTGCGGTGAAATACCTAAAAACCTAATAGCATATGATTTAACTAAATCTAGTACACAATTTAATTCTTATGTACACTTTTATATAGATGACCAAAAGTTTGATGGACCTAGAGGAATATGGAATGATCCTCAAAAGTTGCTTGATAGAGTAAAAAATTTTGATGGTGTTATTACACCAGACTTCTCAACCAACATAGATTTTCCTACACCATTAAAAATATATAATACGTATAAGATGAGAGCTATTGGTTGTTGGTTAAAACGAAATGGAATTAAAGTTATTAATAATGTTAGATGGGGAGATAAATCCACATATGACTACTGTTTTTCAGGAATACCGAAACATGATATAATATGTATTGGAACTATTGGTTGTATTAAAGAAAAGAAATATTGGGAATTATATAAATCTGGACTTGATGAAATGATGAAAAGACTTGAACCTAAGATTCTTCTTGTATACGGAAATGTTCCTGACAAATTCTTTAAAGAATATAAAAATACAGATGTAATTATTAAGCATTACCCTAGTCAAACGAGTTTAGCTTTTGGAAAGAAGCGTGACTCTGTATGAAAGGAAACTCTGGACACTTTTCAGGAACATCTGGTGATATAATTAGCATAGGTCATATGCTTCAAGTAACACCTCCAAATAAATTAGGTAACGAATGGAAAGATACTACTAATCCTAAAGCAAAAGAAAATGGTTCTAACCGAACATCATATACAAATAACAACAATGGCATGAAAATTGAATTCGATAAAGGTGTTAAGGGTGCTAATGGATTTAAAGGCAAAGATCACTATCACATTAAAAATCCAAGTTCTACAGGTAAAAGTGATTACTATTTAGATATAAATGGTAACCCATGCCCTAAAAATTCAACAAAATCGCATATTGTAATAAAGAAAGGATGATATAAATGAAATTAGAAGAATTAGAAGAATTAAAAAATTATTACTTACATGACAGTTCTATTTTAGAAATGAAAAAGATAGACAATAGCATTAACTTAAAAATTGAATACTGTTTATTCATGCAAGATGACTATGTTGAAGGTACTGATGAAACTTGTATTTTAAATCTTAAATTTAATGATGCAACAGCTAACATAGAATCTATTTCTGATAATACCATTATTGATACTAAGATTAGTGATACATCTATTACATTCAACTTAGAACTTGATGACAATGATGAATTCATTCAATTAACTATTGAAGCATCTTCTGTAGATATAAGCAAAGATAAATAATTTTCTGAGAACTATATGTTCTCTTTTTTTATTACTTGAATATTATCTCTAATTAAGTGATTAATACAACGATTGGAGGTGGCTATGGATCATTTAAATAGTTTTATACTTGTTTGTTAGTTTAATTCACTAATAAAAATAAATGATACAGTATCATACTTAAACATATATCAACACCATGAAGATGAAGATGTTATTATTCCTGTTATCTTTTTTAATAAAGGTGCTAAACATCTAAAGAAGTCATGTGATTCTGGAGACTTAATTGGAATTAAAGGTCATATAGATACCGATGATAACGGTTTAATTATTAAAGCTATTAAAATTACTTTTCTAAACACATAAGAAAAAGCCTAGATTTATTTCTAGACTCTGTTTTTTATTGGGAACAACGTAAGTTGAAAGATATTGGAGAAATATTAACAGGATCAACACCTTCAACTTCTCAAGAAGATTACTACTGTTCCGATGGGATACTATGGGTAACACCTTCTGATATTGATTCAAATATTATAAAAAACACAGCTAGGAAGTTATCTATCAAAGGAGAAAAAGTAGCAAGAATAGTTCCTAAAAATACAATCTTAGTTACATGTATAGCAAGTATAGGTAAAAATGCATTAGTACTTGAAAAATCGAGCTTTAATCAACAAATAAACAGCCTAACTCCGTTTGATAAATACAATCCATATTTCTTATTAACTGATAGCGTTCTTTGGTCAAGTAAAATGAAACAACAGGGTGCTGCTGGTATGATGCAAATAGTTAATAAAAATGAATTTTCAGAGATAGAAACTAATATACCATCAGAAGAAGAACAAAATAAAATAGGCGAACTTTATAAGCAAATAGATAACCTTATCACTCTTCATCAACGTAAGTATGATAAATTAGTTAATATTAAAAAATCTATGTTAGAAAAAATGTTTCCAAAAAATGATTCAAAAACTCCGGAAATACGCTTTAAAGGATTTACTGAAGATTGGGAACAACGTAAGTTTGAAAATATATTTGATTATGAAAGACCAGATAAATATATTGTATCTTCAGACGAATATTCAGAAATAAGTAAAATTCCTGTACTTACAGCAAATAAAGCTTTTATTTTAGGATATACAGATGAAATAAATGTATATAAAAAGGAAAAAGAAAGTATTATTTTTGATGATTTCACTTTAGATTCAAAATTTGTTGATTTTCCTTATATGGTCAAGTCTTCTGCGATAAAAATATTAACATTAAAAGATAAAAATAATAATAATTTAAGATTTAATTATGAATTATTATCTAATCACAAATTCAATATGTTAGGTCATGCTCGTCATTATATTTCTGTAGTGCAACCAGAAGAAATATTAACGACTAATAAATCAGAACAAGACAAAATTGCTAGCATAATGACTAATATAGATAACCTTATCACTCTTCATCAACGTAAGTTAGATAAATTAAATAATTTTAAAAAATCTATGTTAGAAAAAATGTTTGTATAGAAAGGGGTAATTAGATGTATACAAGTGAATTACAATTTGAAGCTGATTTTATTTATTCACTTCAACAAAACGGTTGGACTGATGGCGTTTTAAAAAATCCTACAGAAAAGGATTTGTTGAATAATTGGGCAAAAATATTATTTGAAAACAATAGACATCAAGATAGATTATCTGATTACCCTTTGACTGATACTGAAATGCAACAAGTTATTGATAAAATTAATGAGTTAAAATATCCTATTAAATTAAATAGTTTTATTAATGGTAGAACTATTAGCATTATAAGGGATAATCCAAATGATATTTTACATAAAGGAAAAGAGATTAGTCTTAAAATATACGATCGTCAAGAAATTGCTGCTGGTCAATCAAGATATCAAATTGCTGAACAACCAATTTTTAATAAAAACAATCCAATATTAAATGATCGACGTGGAGATGTTATGTTATTAATAAATGGAATGCCATTATTTCATATCGAATTAAAAAGAAGTAATGTTGATATTAAACAAGCAACAAATCAAATTGAAAAGTATTCTCACGAAGGAATATATAACAAAGGTATTTATCAACTAGTTCAAATATTTGTTGCAATGACACCAGATGAAACACTATATTTTGCAAATCCAGGTCCTGAAGGTAAATTTAATCCATCATTTTATTTTCATTGGGAAGATTTTAATAATGAATTAATAAATAATTGGAAAGATATAACAAGAACGTTATTATCAATTCCAATGGCTCATCAAATGATTGGTTTTTACACAGTAGCGGATGATACAGATAATGTATTGAAAGTAATGCGTAGTTATCAATACTATGCAGCTAATAAAATTAGTGATGTTGTTGCTAAAATGGATTGGACAAATCCTAATACACGTGGTGGATATATTTGGCATACAACAGGTTCTGGAAAAACAATGACGTCTTTTAAATCAGCACAACTTATATCAAATTCAAAAGATGCTGATAAAGTAATATTTTTGATGGATAGAATTGAATTAGGAACTCAAAGTTTAGACGAATATCAAAATTTTGCAGATAATAAAGAAGATGTATCTGGAACTGTCGATACAAAGGATTTGATTACACAATTAAAAGATGATAAAAATGTTTTAATTGTTACTTCAATTCAAAAAATGAGTTTAATAAAGGGCTTGATGGGAATATATACCCATGATTTAGAATTGATTAATAAAAAAAGAATAGTGTTTATTGTAGATGAATGTCATAGAGATACATTTGGAACAATGATGTCGACTATTAAAGAAACTTTTCCAAAAGCTGTATTTTTTGGTTTTACAGGAACGCCAGTTTTTGATGAAAATAAAAAGAAAATGAGTGTTACATCGGATGTTTTTGGTAACGAATTACATAGATATGTTATAGCTGATGGTATAAGAGACGATAATGTTTTAGCTTTTGATATGAAAAAAGTTTTAACTTTTAAAGATAATGATTTAAGAAGAGCAGTTGCTTTGGAAAAATGCAAGTCTAAGACTGAAGATGAAGCTTTAAGTGATCCATCTAAGAGTGAAATATATTATAAATTTATGAATGAACTTCCAATGGCTGGATATGATGATGAAAGTGGAAATTATATAAAAGGTATAGAAGATTATATTCCAAAAGCACAATATAATAATCCAATTCATCGAGAAAAAGTTGTTGACAGTATATTAGAAAATTGGAAATTAACAAGTCATAATAATGAATTTAGTGGGATTCTAGCAACTAGTAGCATTCCCGAAGCGATTGAATATTATAGATTATTAAAAAGTAAAGGTGCATTTGATTTATTTAAATTTACTATATTAGTTGATCCTAGTATAGATAATAATGATGGTGCTATTTTTAAAGAAGATGGACTTGTTGAAATTATAGAAGATTATAATAATATTTATGAACATAATTTTTCGCTAAGTACAGCAAATTCGTTGAAAAAAGATATAAGTAATAGATTAGCTCATAAAAAACCGTATGCTAATATCCAAGAAAAAGACAAACTAGGATTATTAATCGTAGTTGATCAAATGCTTACTGGTTTTGACTCGAAATGGTTAAATGTATTATATATGGATAAAGTTATACAATATGAAAGTGTTATTCAAGCTATTTCTAGAACAAATAGAATATATAATCGAAATACTAAGCCATTTGGAATAATAAAATATTTTAGAAAACCATATACTATGGAAAGAAACATTGAAAAAGCTATAAAGCTTTACTCAGGAGATAAACCTTTTCAATTATATGTTCCAAAACTATATGAAAATATTTCTCAAATGAATTATTACTACAAACAATTAGAAGATTTATTTGAATTAGAAGGAATAGAAAATTTTACTACTCTGCCAAAAGATAATGAGTCAAAAAGAAAATTTGTAAAATTATATAATGAGTTTAATAAATATTTATGCGCTGCTCGTATTCAAGGCTATATTCCTAAAGATTTAAATGAAGTAAATATAATATCTAAAAAAGAAGAAATTTTAGATAATGAAGATTTAAGTACAAATGAAAAAGAAGAATTATCTCAAGAAATTTATGAAGATAATATGATATTACATAGTCCAATTACTCAATCTTCACTAGATGCATTATTACAAAGATATAAAGATGCTAGTAAAGAAACAAATGTAAATGGAAATATAGAAATTCCTTATGATATAGATGGAAGTCTAATAGAAATAGATGACGGCAAAATCGATGATGATTATATAAATAGTAAATTTACTAAATATTTAAAAATTTTAAAACAAGATAATTGCTCTCAGGAAGAAATTGAATTAGCTTTAAATAATTTACATAAATCTTTTGCAAGTTTACCACAAGATAAGCAAAAGTATGCAAACATGCTAATTCATGATATCGAAAGTGGAGATTTGATAATTGATGATAATAAAAGTTTTATGGATTATGTAACACAATATGAATCTAATGCAGAAAATGATCAAATAAAAAAATTATCTGTTGCATTTGGTATAGATGAAAGTAAATTAAGAAATCTAATGAAATTGTCTATTACTGCGCAAAATTTAAACGAATACGGAAGATTTGACGAACTTCTAAAAACAATTAACATAGAGCAAGCAAGAGAATCTCTTCAAAAGATATATAATAAAGAAATTGCAATTTGGGAAGCAAATATTAAAGTTGCTGACATCCTAAGAAAATTTATATTACAAGGTGGATTTGATTTGAATTCATTAGTAGAAAAGGTAGATTAAAATAATCTATCTTTTTTATTGGGAACAACGTAAGTTTGATGAAATTACCTATTTATCAGGTGAAAAGAATAAAAATAACCTAGCATTGACAAGTTATTCCATTTCAAACGAAAAGGGATTTGTAGAACAAGATATTCAGTTTGAAAATGGTGGAACTATGAGAGATGCTGATAAAAGTATGTATATAATAGTATCCCCAAATTCCTTTGCATATAACCCTGCAAGAATAAATATAGGATCTATAGGGTATTATGATAAGCCTGAAAAAGTAATAGTTAGTTCGCTTTACGAGGTTTTTAGTACTTATCAAGATGTTGATGATAGATTTTTGTGGCATTGGTTTAAATCTCCTCATTTTCCTAGATTCATAGAAAAATTTCAAGAGGGAGGAGTAAGACAATATTTTTACTATAATAAACTTTTACTTTGTGATATGAAAATACCAGAATTAGTAGAACAAAAAAAGATAGGACAGACTTTAGATAACATAGATAACCTTATCACTCTTCATCAGCGATAGGATAAGAAGGAGATTTATAATAAAAATGAATACAAACGATGTAAATGAATTATTTTGTAACTATTATGATAGATGGATAAAAGTATATAAAGAGGGTGCTATTAGGAATTCTACAATGCAAAAATATAAATTAACAGCAAAGTGGTTAAGAACTATTGCACCTAAAATAAAAATATATGAATTGACTAGAATTTCATATCAAGAAATTTTAAATAAATATGCAGAAAAACATGAAAGGCAAAGTACAATGGATTTTCATCATCAATTAAAAGCAGCTATTTTAGATGCTGTTGATGATGGATTAATAGAAAAAGATCCTACTAGAAAAGCAATTATAAAAGGAAAGACACCTCGCGATAAGAAAGACAAATATCTTAATCAATTTGAATTGCAAAAGTTAATTTCAGATTTAAATTTAAATAATGAAATAAATTATGATTGGATGATATATTTAATTGCTAAAACAGGTCTTAGATTTTCTGAAGCTTTAGCTATAACTCCAAAAGATTTTGATTTTTCACACCAAATATTAAATGTTGACAAGACATGGAACTATAAGGAAAATGGAGGATTTCAAGAAACAAAGAATAAATCTTCTGAACGAAAAGTTCAGCTAGACTGGCAAACTATTATTAAGTTTTCTGAATTGGTTAAAGATTTGGAACAAGATAAACCAATATTTATAAATTCAAAAATATATAATTCCACAATAAATGATATTTTAAGAAGGCATTGTTTAAATGTTAATATACCCATAATATCAATACATGGATTAAGACATACTCATGCTTCAATACTTTTATATGCAGGTGTATCAATAGCAAGTGTTGCTCACAGATTAGGACACGCGAGTATGTCAACAACTCAAAAAACATATTTGCATATAATTCAAGAATTAGAAAATACAGATATAGATAAAATAATGAGAGCTTTAACTACATTAAATAATTAATAAAACATTTACGTTGATGAAGAGTGATAAGGTTATCTAATTTTTCCAGGAATCCTCCAATTTGTATTTGTTCACTTATTGTTGGATACATTATAGATAAATTTCTAACTTTATTTAAAGCAATAAATTTTTGAGTTCCACCATCCATATTTTCATCAAATTGTTTTGCAATATTGTTAGATTGTAAATATTGATATAAATACAAATAATCTATCTTTTTTATATCTTTAATTAGTGCTACATTTTTTATTGCAAAATCAGGGTTTTCACGTATTAAAGCTATATTTCCAATGGTACCAATCATTCCAAATAGAATATCATTCTTATCAACTTTAGATCTCTTATTAATTTCATTAAAATCTTCATCAGATATATACTGAATCTCGTCATAATTTATATAACCATTTTTAACATTTTTTGACGTAATAAAAGGATGCCCAAATTCAATATATTTTGGAGAATCATGTGTTCCATCTCTAACATCTGTAACTTCATTTAACTTACGTTGTTCCCAATCTTCAGTAAATCCTTTGAATCTTATTTTAGGAGTTTTAAAATTTTCATTCACTTTTATTCACCACCAATTAAAGATTTAAAGTCTTCAAGTCCTTTCATATCAAATTCAGAACCTACTAAATCATTTATCATATTAATTAATTCTTTTTCAGTTTTTGATATTTCTTCGTCTATATCTTTTAAAGTTTGACCATATTTATTTGATATATTTTCTATGTTTTTTGAAAAATCTGAAATTATATCATTTATTAATTTATCTATACCAGCAATAATAGGATTAATCCATTTTTGATTTAATAATTGACAGATTTCTTCATAAGTTAAATTTTCTATTTCTTTTTGTGCTTCTATTTCTATTTCATTATTAATATCTTTAATTGACTTAGCAAGTGTTTTTTGCTCTTCAAATAAATTATTAACTTCAATTATTTTTTTCTCAACAGATCCTTCACTTAACGAAGCTTTAAGATATTCTTTTGCTTTTTTTGCAACTTCTTTCGCAACAAACGCATCATTTTCTTCTGTTAATATATCTTCTATTTCGGATTTTTCTTCTTCTGACAAACCATCAAAAATTTCACTAATTCTAGAATCTATTTCATTTAATCTATTTTCTTTAGAAGATACATCATTTTTTAAATCTTTTAATTTTAATTCTATTACAAAATCAAGTGGAATAATATGCCCTTTTACACCTACTTGAACTTCTGTTTCTTTATCGCCTTTTTTCTTAATTTCCATAATTGGATCAATCTTATTGCAAGCCTCTATTCCTTCAGAATTTATTAATTCTAAATCACCGGAAATAATATTCCAATTATCATCAAGTATTTGATATGCGTAATATTTATTTAATAATTTAACGTCATCTACTCTATTAAATAATGCATCACTTATTTTATTTTCTTCATCTGTAATATCTATTTCATTCATGTTGTTAATTAATTCATTTTTTAAATAATCATCAAATGAATCAAATATATCTTTATACTCTTTTTTAAAATTAATAATGTCTTGATGATTCATTATAAAATCATGTAAATCATTTATCTTTAATTCAAAGTATGAATCATTAATTTTATTAAACAAATCATTTTTTAAGTTTGGAAATACTCTAAAATATTCATCATATTTTTTTAATTCATTTACAGGAATTCCACCATTCATTAACGAATAAATATCATAACTTTCTGTTTCTTCTGACGAATCAACATATCTAGGAATATTTAAATTATAATCATTTTCTCTTATTTCTTCTCTAGATACTACTTTTGAGAATTTTAATTCACTTGTTCTATTAATCACTGTATCAACAATCTTCTTAATATCACATGCACGTAATTTATTATTTTTACCATCTTTAACAAACCCTTTTGAAGCATCTATAATTAAAGTATCAGTATTAGTTCTATCTTTTCTCAAAATCATTATGATAGTTGGAATACCAGTCCCAAAGAATATATTTGATGGTAATCCAATTATTGCATCTATATTATTATGTTCAATTAAATTTTTTCTTATTTCTCCTTCTTCTCCACCTCTAAATAAAACACCATGTGGTAAAACTATTGTCATAATTCCATCAGCTTTTAAATGATATAAATCATGAAGAAGAAAAGCAAAATCTGCTTTTGATTTAGGCGCTAAACCATATTCTTTATATCTAGCATCAACTTCTCTATTTGTTGGATCCCAATTTTGAGAATATGGTGGATTTGATACTACTGCATCTACATATAATGGATTATACTCTTGATGTTCATCAAAATATGGCCAGTCATCTTCCAATGTATCGCCATTTCTAGTAATTATATTATCAGGTAGTATACCTCTCATTACTAAGTTCATACGAGTTAAGTTATATGTATTTTGTTTTAATTCTTGTGCATAATATTTTATTTTATTTTCTTCTTTTATATATTTTGATGCTGTTTTACCTATATTGATTAATAATGATCCAGAACCACTAGTAGGATCATATATTTCTATTTTATCTCTATCTTTCAAATGTTCAGCAATAATTTCAGACATTAATAGAGATACTTCATGAGGTGTATAGAATTCACCTGCTTTTTTACCAGCATTTGCTGCAAAATTAGAAATCAAGTATTCATATATAAATCCTAAAACATCATAATCTTGTTTATTATCCATAGGAATATCATTTATTAGATATATTAAATCTTTAACGGCTTTTGTTTGATTTTGTGTAGTATCACCTAATTTGCTAAGTCCAGTTTCCAAAGTATTAAAAATACCATCATAAACTTTTTTATGTGTATCTTTAATTAATCTAGTAAATGCTGATAATGAATCTCTAACATTAGAAATGTTAAAATCTCCTCTCATGCTTATCCATGTTGAAAATAGATTATTATATTCAATGAAATAACCATTTCTATTTTGTAATTCTCTTACTAAATCAACATTACTTTCATCAACTTTATTTAATTGATCTTTTGGATATCCCATATTTTCCAAAGTTTGTAATTCTTTTGTAGATAAAAATTTATAAAATATAAATCCTAAAATATAATCTTTATACTCATTTGCTTCTATTTTTGAACGCATCTTATTGGCTGATTCCCATATTTTAGATGCTAATTGTTGTTTATTCATTAATTACACTCCTTTTTAGCATTATACGCATTTTAATTATACCACAAAAATTACATTTTTTCGGCGTATTTTCCTTAAAATTTAAGGATTTCAATTAATAATAGAACACTTATTTGTAGCCATTTTAATATACATAACTCAACCTTGTATAAAACTACTAAAACCTTACAATATTATAAACTAGAGAAAATTGTATATAAGAAAGGATTTGTTCCTTTCTTTTTTATGTTGGGAGGAATCAATTATGTCTGTTAAACAAGTAAAAAAAGAGTTAGCCACTAAAGATGGTAGACGTTAGATATTTTATATTAGAGCTGAAGATAATATGAGAATAAATAAAAAGTATAATTCAAAAAAGTATATGACAAGGAAAGAAGCCGAAGAAACTGAAAATAATTTTACATTAAGATTAACTAAAAAGAAAAAAAAGATACTATTTAGTATCTTCTTTAAGTATTTCATTAATATACATTGTATTAGCACATACAATATAAGGTACAACAAATATTATAGGAATTATAAAAATACATAATAATGCCCAACCAATAAATGATAATGAAAATAAAAAGTAATCCATTTTATGACCATTCATTTTATCCCAACTAGTTTTTAAACATTCTTGTATTGTCATTTTCTTTTCTTCTGCTATAAAGTAAAAACATAAAGAAAAACCTAAACCAAGAATAATACCTGGAATAAACAATAACATAAAACCTATACCAGTAATTACACAAGTAGCAATAGTAACTCCAAATATAAGAATAAATTCATTATAATATTTAGTTATATCACCTATACTATATTCTTCATTTCTAACTAATTTAAGCATATAAGACATAAACCATACACTCATAGGACACATTATAAGAGTTACAATAGAACCAACTAATTCTTCAGGTTTACTAGGTAAAATAAGCTCTAAAAACATTGTTAAACCAAATGATATTAAACTTAATAATAAAATAGGTTTCCATATATCCCATAACTTTTCCTTAGATACTTTTTTTGCTCTTGTTTTAATATCTATCCAATTCATAATAATACTTCCTTTCAATATAATTATACTATAAATTTGTAAATTAAGTAAAAAAATACCCTAAGGTATTTATGAATTCTTTAATTTTTGAGCTATTTTTAATAGTTTCTTACATAAGTTAACTAACATATTAACAAATTTTTGTTTCATACTGCTCCTCCTTTTTCAGTTATTAACATAAAAATGTTATATAATTGATAAATAATATAACCACAAAGAGGAACAACAATAACCATAAAGAAACCAGATTTAGATTGTAAAAAACTAACAAGTTTTCCAAAACAAGGTAAACGAATACCAGTATAAATAGAAACAATATCTATATTATTAACAATAAACTCATCTTCATTTATATTACTATCACCTTTAGTTTTATATGAACCATCATCTAATACATTAATAACCCTATGAGTAAGAATAATACTTTTACCATTAAAAGTAGTAACAAAACTAATAATATCCCCTTCCATAATAGTTTGATCAGTATATTTTTTAGTAATAATATAATCACCATTTTTTATAGTAGGATTCATAGAATCATGTGTAACATTAACAGGAACATATCCAAAAAAATATGTAACTCCATTTTTCTTAGTTGTCAAATTAATGAAAGTTAATAAAGATGCTAAAATAATAATAATCCATATAACAAAATTAATAAATATATCTTTCCCCTTCATAATCAACCTCTTTTACTTACTTATATTATACAATAAAAAAAGACTATTTAAAATAGTCATTTTTAGAATAAAGATAATTGACTAGACTCATCCATACCATCAAGAATACCCATCATTCTCATTTTTTCTATAATAGTACTAGAAATCTTAGCACGTTTTTGTAAATCCTCTATACTAATAAAAGGTCTAATCTTTCTTTCTTTAACAATATTTTCCGAAACAGTATCACCTAAACCATCAATTGTTCTAAAAGGAGGAATTAAAGTATGATCACCCTTAATAATAAAATTAGTAGAATCACTTTCATTAATATCAATATTACCAAATTCAATACCCCTAGCAGTAGCCTCTAAAGCAACTTGTAGAACTTCTATAATTGAAGATTCTTTATTAGTAGCACTATTACCTTTAGAATTTATTTCAACAATACGATTTCTAATAGCTGTATAACCCCTAATCATTGCATTAATATCAAAATCACTACATCTAATAGAGAAATATGCAGCATAATATAGAAGAGGCTTATGAACCTTAAACCATGCTATTCTATAAGCACTCATAACATAAGCTGCAGCATGAGCTTTAGGAAACATATACTTAATCTTAGAACAAGAATCAATAAACCAATTCTCTATATGAGCATCTTGCATTACATTAACAAACTCATTCCATTTTTCCGGATCTTTACTAGCTTTACCTTTACGTACAAATTCCATAATTTTAAATGCGGTCTTAGGATCTAATCCTTGATACATTAAATAAACCATAATATCATCACGACAACCAATAACATCCTTAAATGGAACAATATTATTTTTAATTAAATCTTGCGCATTACCAAGCCATACATCAGTACCATGAGATAAACCTGAAATTTTAACGAGTTCAGCAAAAGTCTTAGGCTTAGTATCAACAAGCATACCAATAACAAAACGAGTACCAAACTCAGGAACACCAAGTGTACCTGTTTCACACATAATTTGCTCTTTTGTAACACCTAAAATCTCAGGACCAGTAAAGATTTCCATAGTTTCTTTATCATCTAAAGGAATCTTAGTAACATCTAATTTAGATAAATCCTGTAACATTCTAAGAACAGTTGGATCATCGTGTCCAAGAATATCAAGTTTTAATACATCTTGATCAATAGCATGATAATCAAAATGAGTAGTTCTCCATAAAGCTTGATCATCATCAGCAGGATATTGATAAGGAGTAAAATCATAAACATCCATATAATTAGGAATAACAACAATACCACCAGGATGTTGACCAGTTGTTCTTTTTACACCTGTACAACCCTTAGCAAGTCTCTCAATCTCAGCACTACGTTTTTGAATTCCTCTATCTTCAAAATAACCCATTGTAAATCCATAAGCAGTTTTATCAGCAACAGTACCTATAGTACCAGCACGATAAACATTATCTATACCAAATAATTCTTTAGTATATTCATGCGCTTTCCATTGATACTCTCCCGAGAAATTTAAATCAATATCTGGAACCTTATCAGCATCAAAACCTAAGAATGTAGCAAAAGGCATATCTTGTCCATCTTTAACCATATTAGTATTACATTTAGGACACTTATAATCTGGAAGATCATATCCAGAAGAATATGTAGCACCTAAAGGTTCACCATCAAGTTCGAAAATACTATGTTTACAACTAGGACATCTATAATGAGCAGGAAGAGGATTAACTTCTGTAATACCCATCATAGTTGCTACAAAAGAAGAACCAACTGAACCACGAGAACCAACTAAATATCCATCATCATTTGACTTCTTAACAAGTTTTTGAGCAATTAAATAAATAACATCAAAACCACCCTTAATAATTCCACTAAGTTCTTGTTCAATTCTCTTTTCAATTATTTCTGGTAATACTTCACCATATAATTCATGAGCTCTATCATAAACCATTTGTTTAGTAATTTCTTCACTATTTTCTATTTTAGGTGAAAAAGGAATTCCATTAGTCTCAATAATAACTTCTATAACTTCAGCCATATCAGCAATTTTATTTGGATTATCAATAACTATTTCTTTTCTAGTTTCTTCATCAATAAAATCAAAATCTTTTAACATTTCTTTAGTAGTTCTAAAATGTTGTGAAGGAATTTTTCCATGTCTATCTAGGCATCTAGCGAGAGGATGTCTTCCACCACCAGGAACTTTTTGATTAACAATAATTTCTCTATAAATCTTATCATCTCTCATAATATGGTGAACATCACCAGTAGCAACACAAAGTTTATTACAATCCTTAGTTTTATTAATAATTCTATTAATTAATAATTTTAAATCTGAATTATTACTAATTTCATGATCCATTACTAAATGTTCATAAACTTCCATTGGTTGAACTTCAACATAATCATAAAAATCAATAACAGATTTTAATTTGTCATCTGTACTAGAACAAGCATGATAAAATACTTCTGACTTGTAACAACTACTTCCGACAAGTAATCCATCTCTTAATTCATCAATTACATGTTTTGGTATTCTTGCTTGTTTATACATATATTTTGTATTAGCAAAACTAATAATCTTAAATAAATTTTTTAAACCAGTTTTATTAAGTGCTAATAAATTTACATGATATTCACGTGAAAATTTATGTTGTTCATCATCATTACATAATTTTTTCAAATCATTTAAAGTCACAATATCTTGTAACTTTAATCTAGAAATCATTTTATTAAAGATATATCCAGTACCCTCAGCATCATAATCAGCCCTATGATGATGTTCTTCATCAAAAGGAATATTATAACGTTTTACTAATGCTGATAAACTATGTTTAGAATAATCTCTATCTAGTGTTCTAGATAATTCTAATGTATCAATAATTGGATTTTTAAGTTCCCCTAAATTATATTTATTATAAGCCATTTCTAACATAGATGAATCAAACTTAGCATTATGAGCAACTAATGGAAAATCACCGATAAACTCTTTAAAACGCTTTGTTACATTTTCTTCATTATCCTTATCTTCTAACATACTATCAGTAATAGAAGTAATTTCAGTAATAGAAATATCTAATGGTCTACCAGGATTAATTAATTCATCAAATCTTTCAATAATTTCCCCGTTTTTAATTTTAACAGCACCAATTTCAATCATAGAATCAGATAAACCTGCATTAAATCCTGTAGTTTCGACGTCAAAAACAACATATGTATTATCTTCAAGTTTAGAATCGTTACCACGAGTTATAATTACAACTTCATCCTCAACCATAGTCACTTCAGCACCATAAATTACCTTAAACGGATTATCAGGATTATTTTTATTATATGATGTAACTTCATTATATACATGAGGGAAAGCTTGACAAGCATTATGATCAGTTATAGCTATAGCTTTATGACCATAACTAATAGCTTTCTTAACAAGTTCAACTTCATCACAAACACCATCCATTTGACTCATCTTAGTATGTGTGTGAAGTTCAACTCTTTTAACTAAAGAATCATCAGTAATAATACTATCTTTTTTATCTATACATAACATATCATATATAGTTAGTTCTAATTCATTTGAATAGCTATTTCTTTTAACTTTACCACGTGCTCTAAACCACTGACTATTTTTTAAACTTTTTAATATATTTTTATATTCATTTATATCATTTTCAAATATTTTACAAAAAATACTATCAGTATTATCTGTAACCTTTAAAGTAATAATATTTGTAGTTTGCGTTTCTCTTGTCTCAGTACCAAATATTTTAAATTCAATTATTACATTATCTTCTTCAGTAATTATGTCACTAATTTTTTTAGGTGTTCCATATACTTCTCTACCTTTAATTAGTATTTTATTAATTTCTTTTTTTCTTTCTTCTTCTTTATTCTTAACATAATTTATTTTTTCTAATTCTTGTTTTATTTTATTTTTATCTTTATTTTTTTCACTAGTAATTATTTTAATATCTTTATATCCTGCATTAATTAATTGTTCACTTATAAAATCTTTAAATTCTTCATTTAAAGAATCATTGATACCATTAATTTTAATAACATCATTTACAATTTCGATATCTAGTTCTTTATATGTTTCTTCATAATCATCAGGATAATTAACTTGCATAAAATATATTATATAACTAAGAACATCTGAATAATCGATATTTCTTATATTAAATAAAGAATCAACATAATATGTATTATATTTTCTTGCTAAAAGTTCATGAAATAAATCATAAACATCAAGAGGAAGAATTTTATCTAATGTAATTAAAAATTTAGCACTTTCATTTTGTTTGTTAACGGATATTTTATCTAATGTTCCATTACTAAAATAAGTATAACAATCCTTATTCATACTTATTTGATCTAGTAGTAATTTTAATTTATCATGCATGTTATATCACCTGACATAATTTTATCAAAAAATAAGCAAATTTTAAAGAAAATAAACAAAAAAGTGACTAAAAGTCACCTTATAACAGATCTAAATGAAAGATTATTAGATTCATAGCTAATAGCATGATCAAAAGCAAATAATCCTGCACTACCAAGAGTCTTCCATTTATAAATCATGGATTAATTACGATTTACTAATAATTACTTTAAAAGTATAAAAAAATACGCTAATAAATAGCATATTTTTTATTTCATTATCCAACCATTAGGAAGCCATCTTTCCCCAGTTTCACTAATAGCACATGGATTATTATATAATTCATTATTTATAACAAGATTTGTACTAGCACCACCATCCATATTGGCAGCATTATAAGCACCATATCTTTCTAAAATTTCAATTAATTCAGATAAAGTAACTCCGCCACGGCCACTCCAATTATATCTATTTTGACCATTACCATCAATAACTAGGAAAAGTACAATACCATCTTTTCTTTGTGCTATGGCAGTACGAGGATTAATACCCCAACCACCATTACCATTAATTTTAGCACTTACTCCATTTACAATGAGATAAGGTCCGAAATTAACTGCATCACGAATACCATCTTTAATAGCCTCACCAACAGTTGTTCTTTTTAATACTAAAATATTATCTTTATTAAATCCAACCATTTCAAAAGAATCATATTCATTACCCCATGCTATTTTCGAATTTTGTATAACAGGACCCATTGGAGTACCACCATTACCTTCACCATTAGGATCAACAAATCCTCCAGCATTTATAGCAACTTTAGCATTATTCTTTTTAGCAATATTTCTTAATACTTCACCTTGAACACCTAAATATGATGTTTGAGCAATACTAACTCTAGAAGGATCATATATAGCTACTAAATAACAATCATAACCATTATATTCAAATTCTATTAATTTATAATCTTCATTTTTTTTATGATCTAAAATCTCTTTTTCATAAACTGATGCATAACCATCAGTTTCCCCACCAATAATTATTTTACTAGTATCAGTACTACTTTCAGTCATTTCAATAGTATTTTGACTTAATACTTTTTGAATCATTTTTTCAGAATAAAAAGTACGCGCTAAATATTTATGAGTCATTGATGTCATTGCAGTAGTAACTAGAAAATCTCTAAAAAATGATACAGGGCCATAAGTTAGAAAAAAACATCCAGCTACAATAATATCTATAAGTATTAAACCTAATATACCAATCTTTTTACCCTTTTTCTTCAAGTATATTTCACCTACCCTAATTTATATGGATCATCTTTAGTACCACTACCTGATACTATTTTTAAATCTGGTTTAACATGTAGTGTTGGTCTTATTTTCATCTCTTCTTTTAAATTACCAATATAAATCTTACCATCTTCTAGAACCTGATAAATTGAATTATCACTTGTTAATGTTCTAGTAGCAAGATAATATTTCTCTACATCATTAATAAATAAATCTCCAATTTGTAAAAGTCCAATATTACATGTAACAGTATATTCATTTATTTTAGATAAATCATACTTATTAGTTCTATCATATTTTCCATTATTAAATACTCCTAACAAGATACTATCTTTATCTTTTAATGAATTATAAAAAGTAACATTTAAATAATTACCAATACCATAATCAGCAGAATACATATTTTTAGACCCATATTTTGCTAATATATAATCCTTATCTTTAATACCATCAGCAGATGCTAATTTTACATATTTTTCTTCTGTTTCTTGTATTCTCCAAACTATATCATTAAATAATACATATTCTCCGACATATTGATCATTTAGATTTTTTCCTTTATCAAAAGTAATTTCATAAGGGTCTTCTTTTGTACCTGTTCCTTTAAAATTACTTATTTTTCCATTAATTGTAATTGTAGGTCTAACACCATAACTATAATATGTATAACCACTAGAAGAATCATTATTAACAGTACCTTTTTTATAAACATACCAAGCATTACCATCACTATCTTTATTACTAGTCCACCAATATGAACCAATATTTAAATATGAATCAGACGCACCAGCTAAGTTATATTCATAGACAGATAATAATCCTACAGTAGATTCATAATTTTTATCACAAGTAATTGTTTTACCATCAGTTTCATCTACACAAGTATTAGTATTAACTAATAATCCTTGTGTATTATCTAAAGAATGCAAAAATGATTTATAAGAATCAGTATCATCATTTAACCAATTTCTAACATACGAATTTTCAAATTCTTGGTTATATCCCCAAACCATTGATGTTTGTAATTCTTCTGTTATTAATTTCATATAACCTGATTTATCAATAGAAACTATTCTAAATAATCTACCAGAATATAATAAATAATTATTTACATTTTTACCTTTATAATAATATATATCATTTTCATGATACAAACCATCACCATTATCAGTTAAGTTTTTACCTAATGTCACTAGTTCCACTAAAGTTTTTACATCTTCAATTTTAGGATTTTCAATTCTATAGTAATGAATCATTCTAGAACCATAAAATATACAACATCCTAATAAAAAAAGAATATTAATTAAAATTAATATATTTTTAATCTTTAATCTTTTTTTCATTATTTTTTAATCAAAACTTCACCTGTCATAGCACTAGGAATTTCTATATCAAGCATATTTAATATTGTAGGAGCTATATCAGCAAGTTTTCCATCCTTTAATTCTATATTTTTATCTGTAATAATAAATGGAACTAAACTTGTAGAATGACTTGTAATTACATTTCCATCATCATCTAACATCCAATCACAATTTCCATGATCAGCAGTAACAATTAATTTACCATCAAGTTCTTTAACTTTTTTATATATTTTTCCAACACATTCATCAACAGTCTCAACAGCTTTAATTGCTGCAGGAATATTTCCTGTATGTCCTACCATATCACCATTAGCATAATTAAGAATAACCACATCAAAATCATCCATAATTTCTAATAATTTATCAGTAATTTCATAAGCACTCATTTCTGGCTTTAAATCATATGTTGCAACTTTAGGTGAATTAATAAGTACCCTTTCGCAACCTTTTAAATCTTTTTCTATACCACCATCAAAGAAATATGTAACATGAGCATATTTTTCTGTTTCTGCTATTCTTAATTGTTTTTTACCTTTATCTGCTAAATATTCACCTAACGTATCGACTAATTCTTGATTTCTAAATGCAGGAGTATAAATAACTTCATTACTTAGAGGCATCATAGTAACTAATTTTAAATTTTTAATTTGTTCTCTTTCAAAACCTTTAAATTCACTATTTGTTAAAGCACTAAATAATTCACGACCCCTATCAGGTCTAAAATTAAATAATATTAATCCATCATTTTCTTTAATCATTCCTGTTTCATCTAATATAACAGGTTTAACAAATTCATCTAATTCGTTATTTTTATAAGAATCTTCTATAGCTTCTTTATAATTTTCTTTTTTTATTCCTACACCATTTACTATAGCATCATAAGCAAGTTTAATTCTATCCCATCTATTATCTCTATCCATAGCATAATATCTACCAGATAAAGTAGCTAGTTTTACATTATCATTTAACTTCTCACTTAATATATCTAAATATTTAATAGCTGAATCAGGTAATGTATCTCTACCATCTAAAAACATATGTAAGTAAATATGTTTAACACCTTTATTTAAAGCATTATCAATTAATGCTAATAAATGATTTATATGTGAATGAATTCCTCCATCACTTAATAATCCTAATAAATGTAAATTTGAATTGTTATCAAGTACATGATTGAATACTTTATCAAATTCAACATTTTTAAAAAATTCTTTATTTTTGATTTTTTCATTTATTAATTGTAGTGGTTGATAAACTATTCTTCCAGCACCTATGTTCATATGACCAACTTCTGAGTTACCCATTTGACCACTAGGAAGACCTACTAACTCACCACTAGCTTCAAGTAAACTATGTGGATAATTATTATATAAGTAATCTAAATTAGGTTTATTTGCCATCTTATAAGCATTACCATGCATAGATTTTCTAATACCTACACCATCCATAATACATAATACTATTGGTTTCATATCATCATCTCCATTAATATTTTAACATATAATAAAAAAAATTACATAAAAATGTAATTATTTTGACACTATTAAACGTTTTATATCATAATCATCATGATTATAATATCTAATTGCATTAGGACACACTTTAAAATTAAATTCATTAGACCTAATACATTCACCATCAACACCACATAATATTTCTACATTTGATGTAACTTTTAGATTTTTAATCTTACTATTATGAACATGTTTTTTTCCGTAATGTTCTCCTTTAATTACATTAAGTAAAAAAGAAATCAACTCTATTTTTTTAACATTATCAAGAGAACATAAATTTAAATATCCATCACTTAAATCAGCATCAGGTGTAATTTGAAATCCACCACCATAATATTTACCATTAGTAATAGTAAGAAGTGAATATAACATTTCTTTATTTTCAACATTTAATAAATATGGTTTATATTTTAAAAATGTATATATTATACTAGCATTATATATTTGTGATTTAGGAATATTTAATTTTTTCATTGATGATGCATTATTACTAATTTCTGAATCAATACCAATAGAAGCAGAATTTACAAAATACTTGTCATTTACTTTACCTAAATCAATATCCATAATTCCTTCTTTACACTTACTAATTGTTTTATAAAAATCATTTCCTGATCCTGCTGGTATAACATGAAGTAACGAATTACTATAAGCCATACCATTAACAACTTCATTAATTGTTCCATCTCCACCAACAGCATAAATAATACAATTATTATATTTTTTAGCGATACTACTTGCTTCATACTTAAAAGAAGTGTAAATGATTTCATAATTTTCATGATTTTCTTTACACTTACTTTCTATATATTTAATAATTTCTAATGCCCTACCTTGTCCAGACATTGGATTAACAATAAATACTTTTTTCATTATTTTGTTTTAACAACATCACTAGTCTTAATTTCAGACATTGCTAAGTAACGAGCATTTTTAGAAGCAGGCATAATACCTAGATTTTTGTACATATAATATTGAATAATATCTTCTTTTGATTTTAAAGATTTAGTACTTATTTTAGTACCATTAATATTAGCTTCAGCATAATGATTATTATTAGTATTATTTAATAATTCATTAATTACTTGATTAATGTTTTTATCTTTAGTATCAACAATAACTTTTTCTTGTTTTGGTAAACCTTTAGTAGCCCAATATGGTGATACATATTTTTCACTTTTTAAATTAGATTTTATTTTTTGTAAATTTTTAATTTCTTCTTGAATCTTTTCAATTTTAGTTGGTTCTTCATCTTTAACTTCTTTAAAATCAACATCTATAGCATTATCAGTTACAAATGTTTCAGGTTGATTTAATTGTTTTGTTTCAGGAATTACAATATTTTCTTCTTTTGTTATTTCATCAATAACATCATCTTCAGATACATTTTTTTCCATAACAGCTGGTAATTTTTCTTCTTTCACATCATTAATATTATCTTCTTTTTTAAATTTATCTTTTACTTCATTTAACTTATTCATAAATACATCTTTAATACTATTTTCTTTTTTTGATAATGACTTAACAAATAAAGGAATAGAATAAAATTTTCCAATTATTTTTTTATTATCCCTAACAATTTTACGACCATTATTAACTATTTCGTCAAGTTGTTCTTTATAATTATCTGGTTTAGATTTAATATATTCATTTACTTTTTCATTTTGTTCATTGTATTTTTTATTAACAACATCAAAATCTTTAAATAAATTTAATTTAAAATTCTTTTTAATTTTATTGCGAGAAAGTCTAACAATTGGTTCATGAAAATGTTTTCCTCTTACATCAACTGGAACGAAAGTATTTCTTGGTAATTTAAAAGGATTATAAATTGGAATACAAGAAATAATTTTTCCAGTTTTTATTTCTTTAACATATAAGTCAAATAAACCTCTTTTATAATAAATAGGTCCTTCTACCTTTACAGCATTCTTATTTAAAAATTTTTTATTGTAAAAACGTGTGATTTTATTATCACTACCTACATTTACTTGATATATATTTCCTTCATAAATAGTGTTTATGTTTTCTATATATCTTCTTACACCTTTTACAGCATATACAGCTGCAGCTATTTTTGCTATTAGAGCAAAAGTTTTTGCTATTAAAGCAACAGTTTTAATAATTAACATAATATATTACCCCCCTACATGATTGACAATTATAATATATTAAAAACAGTATTTTGTCAAATCATTATTATCAAATGTGTTAATCCTTATGATTAACTTATGATAATGTCTTAAGTATTAACTTTTGAAAATGTCTCAAGTTAATATATAATACTCCACTGAGGTGGAAAAAATGAAAGAGGTAAAATTAAGAATGAATGAACAAGAAAAATATGAAGTTATCAAAGAACTAGTTGATCATAATGGCAACAAAAATCGAGCTAGTAAAAAACTCGGTATATCAAGAAGACAAATTGATCGTCTTATTATTAAATATAAGGAAGGTGGAAAATCTGCTTTTGTTCACGGTAACCGTGGACATGTCCCTGACAAGACATTAGATAAATCCATCTCCGAAGATATTATAACACTTTATAAGAATAAATACTACGATTTTAATTTTAATCATTTTAAAGAATTTTTAGAAAAAGATAAAAATATTAATGTTTCATATAACTATATCTATAAAACACTTTTTAATAATGGTATTTTATCTCCTAAAGCTAGAAAGAAAACTAAAAAAGAATTTAAAAAGAAACAATTATTAGAAGAAAATAAAATTAATAATACAATGTCTGATGAACAAATTAATTATAGAATTAATCATGAAATTGCTTTAGAAGATTCTCATCCACGTGGTTTAAAACCTAAATACTTTGGTGAAATTATTGAATAAGATGGTTCTATTCATACGTGGTTTGGTGATGTTAAAACTTGCTTACATTTAGCTATTGATAAAGCTACTTCTACTATTGTTGGGGCTTATTTTGATAAACAAGAAACTTTAAATGGTTATT
>SAMEA3663006__coassemble_233_pt1 | contig 35448 bp, 33 predicted proteins | sample SAMEA3663006__metabat2_low_PE_028 | metagenome-assembled genome bin SAMEA3663006 (sample SAMEA3663006) | pig gut metagenome | biome: pig gut; feature: pig-associated habitat; material: faeces | place: France | collected 2012
TTAAATATTAATAAAATTAATAATTAATTATTCTTAGAAATTTTTTTTCTATCCTCAAGAGCCATTTCTAGAGTCATAGAATCGATATAATCCATATCTGTACCCATTGGAACACCATGTGCTATTTTAGATATTATTATATCCTTTTCTTCTAACATTTTAGTAATGTATAAAGCTGTAGTTTCACCTTCTATACTCGGTTTAACTGCAATTATTATTTCTTTTATGTTGTCATTTTCAACTCTTTCAAACAAAGAATTTAAATTTATATCAGATGGATTAATACCATCTAATGGTGATATTAGTCCGTTTAATACATGATATACTCCATTAAATGACTTTGTTTTTTCAAACATATTAATATTTTTAGGTTCTTCTACAACACAAATAATATCTTTTTCTCTACTATCATCTTTACAAATCACACATAAATCATCTTCAGTGTAATTATTGCATTTTTTACATCTCTTAATTTTATTTAAATTATTTAATGTTTGAGAAAATTGATGAATAGTTTTCTCATCAAATTTCAATGTTGCTAATGCCATTCTTTCTGCTGTTTTTTCACCAATTCCTGGTAATCTTTTATAACATTCAATTAAATCATTAATACTATTTGGATAATTCATTAAAATAATCCTGGCATTCCATGAGTAAATTTGCCCATTTTTTGTTCAGTAACTGCTTCTATTTGATCCATAGCATCATTTACACATACTAAAATTAGATCTTCTAACATTTCGATATCTTCACCATCTAAATTTTCTTTGTTAATTTTAACAGATTTTACCTCTCTGTCTCCAGATACTACTATTTCTACAAATTCTTTTTTACTTGTAAAAGTCATCTCATCAATTTGTTTTTTTGCATTCATCATATCTTTTTGTAATTTTTGTGCTTGTTTCATCATTGCTTGTATATTCATTTATTTTCCTCCTCATATTGAACAAGTGAACCATATAATTCATCTAAATCTTTTTTTTCATTATTTACTTTTTCAAGAAGACATTTACTTATTGATTCATCTTCTGTATTATATGAAAATTCTCTTGTTTTTTCATTAAATTCTTTTTTAATTATATTCCAATTTTCTTCATCAATAGATATAGCTTTTAATTTATGGCTAAACACTTTGCTAATTAATTCTTCTACTAAATCTAGTTTCCTATTAAAAATATCAGTTGTTAATTGTGAACTATACATAAATACAACATATTCATTTGATATTGCTTTAAGTTGTCCATCCAAAATTAAATCAGCAGCAAAAGAATAATTAACACTAGACGAATATTTTTTAAAATCATTCATTTTATCTTTAAAAGATAATAATATTTGTTTATTAAACTTGGATAATGTGTTATCAATCCTTATTTTTTGTAATCGACTAATTAATTCTTCAATAGATAATTTATCATATTCTTCACATGAATTTTCATTTTCTATATTATTATTTTCATCAAATTCCAATGTTTTTTCATTATTTATATTTTCATTTTCCATTTCAACATTTTGTAATTGATTATTTTCTTCTTTTTCATCTAAAAAATTACTTTCTGATTCTACATCATATTCAACATTATTTTCTTTTGAATTATCAGTATTTTCCAAGCATTCATTTGCTATATAAAGTTGATTATTATTTGATGTTGAAGATATTTCTTGAATAGTTGATACTTCTTTATTTATACAATTCATTTCTTTAATTTCATCATCAATCATTTTTATTTCGTATTTTTCATTATCATAATTACAATATTTTAATATCAACAATTCAAAAGCTAATAGTGGATCACCACTATTTTTTATATTTTTTATACCATCATTCAATGTTTCTATTAAATAAATTATATCTTCAGTTTTTATATTTATAAATGATGAATAGTATTCTGAATCGTCAACAAGTTCTTTATTAACAGATATCAGTAATATATTTCTTAAATGTGATAATAATTCTTCAGTAATTTTAACAAAATTTTTACCATTATCATCAAATAAATTAATATTATGCAAAATATATTTTAAATCTTTATTAAAAACTGCTATTAAAAAATTTATTAATGTTTGATAACCAATAATACCATTCACATCACAAATACTATTATAATCAATATTACCATTAGTATAAGCATTAACTTGATCTAATAAACTAATACAATCTCTTAATCCACCATCTGATAATCTAACAATTTCTTTAATACATTTATCATCTATTTTTATTCCTTCTTCGATAGTTATTTTCTTAACTCTATCAAACATTTTTTTATTTTCAATTTTTTTGAATTCAAATTTTTGACATCTAGAAACGATAGTTGCCGGAATTTTATGAAATTCAGTTGTAGCCAATATAAATATTGCATGTGATGGAGGTTCTTCTAATGTTTTAAGGAGTGCGTTAAAAGCACCAGTTGTAAGCATATGAACCTCATCTATTATATAAACCTTATATTTCCCAGTAGTTGGTACTAGTCCAACTTTATTTCTGATTTCTCTTATTTCATCAATCCCATTATTAGATGCAGCATCAATTTCAATAATATCAGTGGATTGTTTATTATTGATTTGTGTACACGATACACATTTATCACATATAATACTATTTTCATCTTCACAATTTATTGCTTTAGCTAATATTTTTGCTATAGATGTTTTACCTGTACCACGAGGACCGCTAAATATATATGCATGCGATAACTTGTTGTTCTTAATAGCATTAATTAATGTTTTAACTACGACATCTTGTCCTACTACATCATCAAATGTTGTTGGTCTATATTTTCTGTATAATGCTTGATACATTTTCTCACCTCTACCCATATGAATTATAACATAAAGAATATAAAAAAAAAAGAAGTTTAGACGTCTATTACATTCTTTTATTTTTAAAAAAATCTTGTAAAATTTCTAAAGATTCTTCATTTTTCAAATTTATAACTTCACACATTTTATGTGTATTTTTTTCATTAAATAAAGTACCTATACTTTCAACATATCCAAATCTTTTTGATTCAATACCATAATATATTTTTTTAATTCTTGATTGTATTATTGCGCCACAACACATTAAACATGGTTCCAAAGTAACATACAATTCACATTCATCTAAATGCCATGTTTTCATTTTTTTGCACGCTTTTTCGATAGCTATAATTTCTGCATGTTTTATAGAATTTTTTTTCTTTTCTTTCTCATTGTGTCCTCTAGATATAATTTTACCATTTCTTACTATTATTGCCCCAACAGGAACATCATCTGATTTTAACGATTTTTTAGCTTCTTTTATCATTTCTTTAATATATTCTTCTTTCATACATATCACCTATAAAAAAAGCGCACACACTTAGAGGATCTTAAGGCTGCTGAATTCCTTCTCTGACCTGGTTCAACCATAAATGTTGCGCAATATAAATATACTATATATTAATAAATTAATCAATACAAATTAGATGATTATAGACTATTTTTTTAATATAAATCCTCTATATTTTTATTTCCTGAGAAATATAAAACATTTTTGAGTAAAATATATTTCCTGAGAAATATAAAATACATGTTTCACGTGAAACATATATTTATTCGATAAACTATAAAAAAGAATGTTTCACGTGAAACATTCTTCTATATTATTTATTCTTCAGTATTATTTTCTTTTGCAGCTTCGTTTATTGATAAGTCCTCGTTTTGGATATCTTCTTCGGTTTCTTCTTTTTCAATTGTCTCAACTGTACTTACTTTTTGATCACCTTTGAGATTAATAAGTTTTACACCTTGAGCAACTCTACCTGTTGTTGAAATTTGTAGAGATGACATTCTAATAATAATACCACTGTTTGTAACAATCATTACATCCTCTTCATTATGAATTGTTTTGAATGCCACGATATTACCATTTTTTTCTGTGATATTTAATGCTTTAACACCTTTGCTACCACGATGTGTCATTCTATATTCTTCTAATTTAGTTTTCTTTCCATAACCTTTTTCAGTTACAACTAGAATTTCTTCTCCTGGTTCAGCTATTTCACATCCAACAGCTATTCCGTCACCTACATCAATTCCACGAACACCAGCTGCACTTCTACCCATAATACGAATTTCATTTTCATTAAATCTAATCATTCTACCATTTGATGAAGCAATTAATATTTCATTATCGCCGTTTGTTTTTTGAACAGATAATAATTCATCTTCATCTTTTAATGTAATTGCAATTTTACCATTAGATCTTATGTTTTCAAATTCTTTTATATCTGTTCTTTTTACCAAACCATTTTGTGTACAAAATACAATATTTCCATTATGTTCATTATTTCCCACTTTTAACATTGCTTTAACAATTTCATCTTTTTCAATTGGTAGTAAATTAATAACAGGTATACCTTTAGATTGTCTATTAAATGATGGTATTTCGTATCCTTTGATTCTATATACTTTACCTTTATTAGTAAAGAACATAATATAATCGTGCGTTGTCATAGAAATAATGTTTTCAACAAAGTCTTCTTCGTTTGTAGACATTCCTTTAACCCCTACACCACCTCTGTTTTGTGTTTTGTAAGTTTCACTAGTCATACGTTTAATATAACCTTTGTTTGTAATTGTAATTACAACATCTTCAACAGGGATTAATGATTCGTCTTCAATATAATCTATAGCAGTCATATCTATTTTAGTTCTTCTTTCATCAGCAAATCTTTGTTTGATTTCTAATAATTCATTTTTAATAATTTCTAGAACTTTTTCTTCACTAGCTAAAATAGCTTTATAATTAGCAATTGCTTTCAATAAGTCTTCTAATTCAGATTCAATTTTGTTTCTTTCTAATCCTGTTAATCTTCTTAATTTCATCTCAAGAATAGCATCAGATTGAACTTCATCTAAATTAAATCTTTCTTTTAACTTAGTTTTAGCAACTTCGTCACTTTCTGATTCTTTAATTATTTTAATTACTGCATCTATATTATCTAGTGCAATTTTTAAACCTTCTAATATATGAACTCTTTTTTCAGCTTTATCAAGTTCAAATTTAGTTCTTCTAATAATTATTTCTTTTTGGTAATCAATATATTTTGAAATGATTTCTTTTAAATTTAAAGTCTTAGGTTGACCTTGATCTAACATTAGAAAAATAATTCCAAATGTAGATTGTAATGAAGTGTGTTTATATAAATTGTTTAAGACCACATTAGCATTAGCTTCTTTTTTAAGAGTAACAACAATTTTTAAACCATTTTCAAGATTTGTTTCTTCATGATAATCTGCAATTCCTTCAATTACTTTATCTCTTACTAATTCCGCAATCTTTTGTTTTAAATCTGATGTGTTAACACCATAAGGTATTTCTGTAATAATAATTTTAGATTTAGTATTAGATTCTTCAATTTCAGCTTTTGCTCTTATAGTTATACTTCCTCTACCTGTCTCATAAGCCTTTTTAATACCACTATTTCCCAATATAGTAGCACCAGTCGGAAAGTCAGGACCTTTAATATATTCCATCATTTCAGATACTGTAATATCTTTATTATCAATATAAGCAACACAACCATCTATAACTTCTCCTAAATTATGTGGTGGAATATTTGTTGCCATACCAACAGCAATACCCATAGTACCATTTACTAATATGTTAGGGAATCTACTAGGTAAAACTTCTGGTTCTTTTTCAGTTTCGTCAAAATTAGGTACAAAATTAACTGTATCTTTTCCAATGTCTCTAATTAATTCCAATGAAATTTTAGCAAGTTTAGATTCTGTATAACGCATAGCAGCAGCGCCGTCTCCGTCCATGTTACCAAAGTTACCATGTCCATCAACAAGCATATATCTATAACTAAAGTCTTGTGCCATTCTTACCATTGCTTCATAAATTGAAGAATCACCATGTGGATGATATTTACCCATAACATCCCCGACAATTCTAGCACATTTACGATATTGTTTATCTGGTGTATAACCAGAATTATACATTGAATATAGAATTCTTCTATGTACAGGCTTTAAACCATCTCTTAAATCAGGTAATGCTCTTGCAACAATTACACTCATTGAATATTCAAGGAAGGAACTTTGTACTTCATCAACTATATTATTTTGTTCAATTCTATCTGTTTTTTCCATAATAACCCTCCTATATATCTAAGTTTTCAACATATACTGCATTTTCTTCGATATATTTTCTTCTAGGTTCAACTTCTTCCCCCATAAGATCTGAGAAAATTTTATCAGCAGCAACTGCATCTTCTACAGTAATTTGTCTTAAAACTCTATTTTCTTTATTCATTGTAGTATCTCGTAATTCATCCGCATCCATTTCTCCAAGTCCTTTGTTACGGCTTATTTCATATTTTGTATTAGGAGATAATGTTGCTAGATATGCATCTCTTTCTTCTTCATTTAAAACATATTTAATAGTTTTTCCATGTGTAATTTTAAATAATGGTGGTTGTGCGGCATATACATGACCAGCATCAACTATAGGTTTGAAAAATCTATAGAATAATGTTAATAATAAAATTCTAATATGAGATCCATCAACATCCGCATCAGTCATAATTATTATTTTATTATATCTCAATTTTTTAAGATCAAATTCATCACCAATACCAGTTCCAAAAGCAGTAATAATCGTTCTAATTTCTTCATTTCCCAAAGCCCTATCTAATCTCGCTTTTTCTACATTAAGTATTTTACCTCTTAAAGGAAGAATAGCTTGAGTCATATAATCTCTTCCTTTTTTAGCAGAACCACCTGCTGAATCCCCTTCGACTAAAAATATTTCGGAAACAGATGGATCTTTAGATTTACAATCTGTAAGTTTACCATAAAAATTTGTAATTTCTAAATCTCCTTTTCTTCGTGTAACTTCACGTGCTCTTTTTGCCGCTATACGTGCTCTTGCAGCAGTTAAAGATTTTTCCATTATTTTTCTAGCTTCATCTGGATTTTCTAATAAAAATCTTTCAAATCCTTCTGTGAAAACATCATCAGCAATTTTTCTAACTTCACTATTACCTAATTTGGTTTTAGTTTGTCCTTCAAATTGAGGATCAGGATGTTTACAAGAAATAATCATCGTTAATCCTTCACGAACATCATCACCAGTTAATGAATCATCGTTATCCTTTAATATTTTGTTTTTTCTTGCATAATTATTAACAATTCTTGTAAGAGCTCTTTTAACACCATCTTCATGAGTACCACCCTCATAAGTATTAATGTTGTTTGTAAATGAATATACATTTGATGTATATCCAGAATTATATTGTAATGCTACTTCTACAGTTATGTCATTACTAGTTCCTTCAAGATGAATAATATTATCATGAATAACAGTTTTATTTTTATTTAACATTTCAACATAAGCACTAATACCACCTTCATAATGAAATTCTTCTTTTCTAGGTTCTAATTCTCTATCATCTATTAATAGTAATTTTAACCCTTTATTTAAGAAAGCTAGTTCTCTTATTCTTGTTTTTAATGTTTCATAATCGTAAATTGTTGTATCAGTAAATATTTCAGGATCAGGTTTAAATGTTACTGTAGTTCCAGTTTTTTCTAAAGAACATTCACCTACTACTGTTAGTGGTGATGTTGTATGTCCGCCATTTTCAAATCTAATTTGATGAATTTTACCATTTTGGTATACTTTTACTTCAACCCAAGTACTTAGTGCATTTACAACAGAAGCACCTACTCCGTGTAATCCACCAGATACTTTATATCCTCCTCCACCAAATTTTCCACCAGCATGTAAAACTGTATAAACTGTTTCAACTGTAGATAATCCGGTTTTAGCATGTATTCCTGTTGGAATACCTCTACCATTATCTTTTACTGTTATAGAATTATCTTTATTAATTATAACTTCAATATTATTACAATATCCTGCTAACGCTTCATCAATTGCGTTATCAACTATTTCCCAAACTAAATGATGCAAACCTTTTACACTGGTTGTACCAATATACATACCAGGTCTTTTTCTTACAGCTTCTAATCCTTCAAGAACTTGAATATCCGAAGCGTCATAGTGTTGTTTATTCTCTTCCATAATATCACCTCTATATTTCTGTTATTTCATGATTGTTTATATTAAAAATTTTAGAATCATTTTTAATATCATCACTAACATTTGTTAAATCTGTAGTGGTTATGAATGTTTGTATATTCTTTTTTAAATATGATAAAACATTATTTTTTCTAGTATCATCTAATTCACTAAATATATCATCTAATAATAATACAGGGTAGTCATCTAATTGCAATTTAAATAATTCAATTTCAGCTAATTTAAAAACTAAAACAGCAAGTTTTTGCTGACTTTGAGAACCAATAATTTTTAAATTTTCATCATCTAGACAAAAATCAAAATCATCTTTATGTGGTCCAAATAGTGTACTGCCATATTTAATCTCTTCTTTAAAATTATTTAAAAAAGCTTTTTTCATATTTTTGCGTATACAATCATCACTAAATTCTTCAAAATAAGGTTGTGTTCTATATCTAATATTAAAATTATCTTTTAACATTGTATTTTTATATATTTCTTTAGAATATAAAGAAATTTTATTTAAATATTTATTTCTAACCTTATAAATATTTATAGCTTTATCAATTAAATAACTTTCTAATACTGACAAATATGATTGGTCAACATATTCATTAAATTTAATTTTTCTTATGCAATCATTTCTCATTTTAAGTAATTTATTATATTCAGATAAATTTTTACAATATATTGGATATAATTGACTAATTTCAGTATTGAGATATTTTCGTCTTACATCTGGATATCCTTTAATAAGTTCTAAATCATCCGGGGAAAAAACTATTACATTTAAATGTGATAAATAATCAGATAATTTATTTACTTTTTTATCGTTAAGATATACATTTTTATTTTTCGAATAGTTAATTTTTAAATTATCAGTAAAATTATTTTTTGTAACGTTACCTTCTATAATAAATCTATCATATCCTTTTTGCACAAGATTAATATCGTTAGATGTTCTAAAACTTTTTGTTAATGCTAATACATAAATAGATTCTAAGATATTAGTTTTTCCAAGAGCGTTATTTCCAACAATAATATTAATATTTTCAGAAAAACTTAATAACAAATTTTCATAATTTCGATAATTTACTAATTTTATAGTATTCAAAACCAAAAACATCCCCCCATTTTTAATTTTTAGGCTATATTTCGAATTTATGTGCTTTTCATATACACCTATACACAATCTAATTATATCATAAATTAGGGTAAAAAAAAAGAAAAAGAAGGCTTTTTCCTCTTTTTCAATAAATATTAAATGTATCATTTTAGAAAGTATCTTATAATATATATTTTTAATTAAATATTTTATGAATGGATAAATTTAAATACGGTAAATAAGGATAATATAATAATAAAAATCTATTTAATTAAAAATTATTTGTTGTGCGAATTGTCTATCATAATATTTCATGTATAAACTCATCGCTTTTATATATTGATTTTTAAATCTGTAATAAGAAAAATCAAATTCTTCTACTAATCCATTAGTAAATCTTACTTCTGTCTTTCCATTTTTTATAGATCTATAATTTGCTATTGTTTTTAAACTAAACCATGCATTTTGTGCATTTTCATAGTTTCCAATTGGAAATAATACTAGTTTTAATTGTTCTGATAATATTATAGGTGTTTTATATTTAAAATTTGTTTTACTTTTCGCGGAATCGATTCTTCCTTTCAAAGTAGAACCAAAATTTTTACAATTTTCATCAATAATATTTTTGGCACTTTTATTTATTTTATATTTCATATTTCCTGAACAAATTATAGAAGTGTTTTTATAGATTTCGATAATATAATTAGTATTTGTTGTAATTTCTTCAATTTCTTCTAATATATCAAAATTCATACTATTCCTCCTTTATAGTGTCTTTCTCTTTTCTTCATATTTTTTCTAAAAAATACATTATATTTATCAATCCCAAAGATACTTTTTCCAGGGATTGGTGGATATTATAGCACATTTAATTCCAATAATTTGTCGAAATTTGTCGAAATTTGAAAAAAATTTTCATAAAATTAAAAAACCCTTATTTTTCAAGGGTTTTTGGACGAAATATTTTACATTTTTTTATAATTAATATGTTCTAATTGGTAAAATTAATTGTAATAAGTTATCATTTTTTGGATTTTTTAGAATAATTGGTTTAACATCACCATTAAACATTAAACTTATTTCTTCACTCTCCATAGCTCTTAATGCATCTAACATATATTTTGAACTAAATGCAATTTTTAATTCCTCATTATTATTCTTTTTAATATTTAAAGTTTCTTCTACATATCCTATTTCTGGAATATTTGAAGATATAATTACTTGATCATTTTTAGTTTCGAATCTTATTGTATTTTTATCATTTTCACTTGTTAATAATGATGCACGATCAATTGCGTTAAAAAAGTCTTTTAGATTTACATCAATAATTAGTGAAAAATCTTGAGGAATAAGTTTAGATGTATCAGGATATTCCCCATTTATCAATCTTGATAACATTTCAATTGAATCAAATTTAAAAATAATTTTATTGTTAAAGATATGTAGTTCTATTTGTTCATCTTCTTCTTTAAACATTCTTATTAATTCATTTAAATTTTTTGTTGGAATAATAATATTATATTTATTCATTAAATTATTTTCTAAAGTTATTTCTTTTTTTGCTAATCTATATGAATCAGTTGCTGTGCATTCTAGTTTGTTATCATAAAATTTAAAATTTACTCCTGTAAGAACAGGTCTTGATTCTTGAGTAGATGTTGCAAATATAGTTTGATTAATAATGTTTTTAAAAACTTTTTTATCAATTTTAATTGGTTCTTCACTATTTTCAAGTTCTAAATCAGGAAACTCATTTGAATCATTACAATTTAAAGTAAATGATGAAGTTGTAGTATATATACTTAGTTTTGAATCTATTAATTCTTCTATATTAATTAATTGACCAGATAGTTTTCTAACAATTTCATGAAATAATCTTCCTGAAACAACTATATCTCCTAATTCTTTTATTTCTTCTATATCTTTTGCTGGAATAAAACTTTTAATAGCTATTTCATTATCAGTACTCATTAAATAAAGTCCTTTATCAGATAAACTAAGTTTTATACAATTTAAGATTGGAATTATATTTTTTCCAGATATTCCTTTAATTACATTATTAAGATGTTCATTTAAAATATTTTGTCTAATTGTGATTTTCATTTTTGCCTCTCTCCTTTTTAATAATATATATTATAATTGTTAATGATGTTGAAAAAGTGGAAAAGTTGTATAAAAACACTAAAATCCATTATAAATCAATACATTTCCCATTGTGGAAAACTCAAAATTTTCCAACAATTTTATACACTATCTAATTCTATTAACAATTTTTTTTATCTCTTCATTAAGTGCTTTATCTTTTTTTATCTCTTTTTTAATCTTATCTACAGAATGCATTACTGTAGTATGATCTTTTCCTCCAAATTCATTTCCTATTTTAGTTAATGATTCTTCTAAAAATTCTCTACAAATATACATTGCTATTTGTCTAGGATAGCTAATAGATGCTTTTCTTTTTTTACTTTTTAAATCTTCAACAGTAATATTGAATTTCTGTGCAATAATTTGCTGTACTTGATCTATTTTATTTTTTGTTACCATTGTTTTAACAATGTAACCATTTAATGCTTCTTGTGCTAATTCCAAAGTAATATTAGCACCATTCATACATGCAGCATATACTAATACTCTTGTAATACATCCTTCAAGACTTCTTATATCTGTAGTGTATGTACTTGCTATCAATTCAGTAACTTCTTCTGGAAAATTAAGTAAATTCTCATGTTTTATTGTTTTGTTAATTATATTGACACGTAAATCAAAGTCAGGTGGAAGAATATCTACTGTTATACCCCAATTGAATCTTGTTCTCAATCTATCCTCTATATATTTAAGATCGTTTGGTGATCTATCTGATGATAAAATAATTTGTTTATTATGACTATGTAATTCATTAAAAGTATTAAAGAATTCTACTTGAGTTTTTGTTGCTTCTTGTAAAAATTGTATATCATCAATAATTAATACATCAACATCTCTATATTTGGATTTAAAAGCATCAGTAGATTTAAAATTTTCGTTATTAATGTTAGACATTTGAAATATTTTTACAAAGTCATCAATAAATTTATCTGCTGTGACATATAAAACTTTTTTATTTGAGTTTTCTACAATATAATTCCCGATTGCATGCATTAAATGTGTTTTACCAACACCACTTGGACCGTATATAAATAATGGATTATATAATTGGCCAGGTCTTTGAGCTACAGCAACTGCGGTTGCTTTAGCAAATTTATTTGATTTGCCAAGTAAAAAAGTATCAAATGTATATTTAGGTTCTAAATTAGTTTGATAATTATTTTGTTTTGGAATACCAATTTTATCAGTATCGATAATAATATTTGTTTCTAATTCATCTTCTGTATAATATTCTAATTCAAAATTAGATTCTGTTATCTCATTAAAAATAGAAGTAACTTTATTATTATATACTTCCTTTATATGTTTTTTTGCAAGAGGCATTGATACTTGAATTTTTGCTTTATTATTATTAATTTCTATTAGTTTAGTCTCTTCAAACCAGGTTTCATAGTTAATAGGTTCTATTTCTCCTTTTATTCTATTTAAAAATTTGTCCCAAATTTGATTATAATCTAAACCCATAGTAACACCTCTTTTCGCCTAACCCCATTTTAAAGTATTTTATAAAAAAAAACAATATAAAACAATAAAAAAAGAACTATTTTTTTTTATTAAAAAAATAATCTTATAAAATTTTTATAATGTGGAAAAGAAAACTATATAAATTAATATAAAATGAGTATTTCCCACATGTTTAGTGGATTATTTAAAAATACACATGTTCAAAAATTTTTTTCCACAAAATTTGTGGAATACAAATGGAAATATTTTATTTATAATGAATGATTTCCCACAAATTTTATTTTTTTTTATGTGTATAACTTTTTTTATATATATATTTCCACATTGTATTAAAATTTATTGACAAATTCATCTTTTATATATATAATGAATAAAGCAACCGAAATTATTAGTTCAGGAGGTGGAAATTATGAAAAGAACATATCAACCAAATAATAGAAGAAGAAGTAAAAAATTAGGATTCTTAGCTCGTGCTAAATCTTCAGTTATCAAAAGAAGAAGAAGAAAAGGACGTAAAGTATTAGCTCATTAATAATTCCACTTGTTAAAAGTGGTTTTTTAGTTAGAAAAAGATGGTGATTTAATGAAAAAAATAAATATCTTAAAAAATAATAGAGATTTTAATAGAATTATAGGCACCTTAAAACCAAATAGATATAAGGACTTTGTTATTTACTTAGAAAAAGATACTAATGAGAAATATCATTTTGGCATATCAGTTGGTAAAAAAATTGGTAATGCAGTTACACGAAATAAATATAAAAGACGTATTAAGTCTATAATTGATAAAAATAACTACCAAAATGGTTTTAATTGTATTATAATATTAAAGAGAAGTATTTTAGAAAGAGAATTTGAAGAAATAGAAAAAAGTTTAATAAAAGCTTTCTCAGAATTAAAAATAATAAAGGAGTAAGAGATGAAAAAAAAATCAGCAATTATAATTTCATTATTTATTAGTTGTATGTTATTTACTGGATGTACAAACTATGTAAAAACTAGTGATAACAAAATAGTAAAAAATGAAAAAACAGGACAAAATCTTGTTCAAAACATTTTATGTCAACCAGAAGCAAAAAGTACATTATCAGCATACAAAGATAATAAAATTAATGTTAAAAAGCTTCCAAAATGTAGTGAATTAAAAATCACATCAGGTAAATATGAAGGAATATGGACTACAATCTTCGTTAAACCATTAGCATGGTTAATAATGTTGTTTACTAATTTAGTTAAAAATTCAGGATTAGCAATTATACTTGTTACATTATTAATAAGATTGCTTATGATGCCTTTTACTAAAAAAGCAGCATTACAATCAGAAAATCTTAAGAAAGTTCAACCTGAATTACAAAAATTAGAGAAAAAGTATGCTAATAAAAATGATCAAGAAAGTTTAATGCAAAAAAGTCAAGAAATGTTAATTTTATATAAAAAATATGATATCAATCCAATGAGTGGATGTTTATTTTCATTTATACAATTACCATTGTTTATGGCATTTTATGAAGCATTATATAGATTACCAGCTGTATTTGAAGGCAATTTTGGACCTTTCGAGTTAGGAACTAGTCCACTTGTAGCATTATCAAATGGTAATTTTATATACTTAATTTTATCTATATTAGTTTTTGTAGTTACATTCTATTCATTTAAATTAAATAGTGGTGCTTCAATGTCTCCAGAACAAGAAGTACAAATGAAAATGATGAGAAATATTTCACTTGTAATGATTGGAACAACATCTTTAAGTGTATCAGCAGCTATATCATTATACTGGATAGTAAACTCAACTTGTACAATTATACAAAATTTATATGTAAAAAAGGAAACAAAAAATGCTTAATATTAAAAAAGTTGAATTTAAAGATATAGATACTGCTAAAAAGAATATTGATTTAAATTCTGTACATTATAAATATAAAGAGATACCTGCTAAATTATTTAAATCAAAAAAAATTGAACTTATATATATAAATAAGGAAGAGATTTTTAATTTAATCAATGAATTTATCAGTACTCTTTCAAAATCTTTTAATATGAAAATAAAATGTTCTATTGAATATATAAATGATTGTTATAATGTTAATATTAATGCAGAAGATAATTCAAAATTAATTGGTAAAGATGGTAAAATGATTAATTCTATTCAATTACTTTTACATCAAATAATTAATAACTTAACAGATTTTAATTTAAGAATTAATGTTGATGTAGCAAATTATAAAGTTAATAAAGAAAAAAGATTAGAAAGAGAAATCAAAAAAATAGCCAAAGAAGTTATCACATCAAAAATAGAAGCTAAATTAGATCCTATGAATTCTTATGATAGAAGATTGGTTCATACTATTATAGCTGAATATGAAGATTTAGAAACAGAAAGTTTTGGAGAAAATCCAAATAGATATGTAGTGATAAGACATAAAGAACAATAATTATTAAAAGACCTTTTAAGTTATAAATATTATATTTATACTTTTAAAGGTTTTTTTTAAAAGTTTTAACTTTTTTTTATAATCAAAATAGTGTATAATTATACAGATAAGGAGGGAATTTATGCGTGAAGATAAACAATATGATGTAATTAATAATAAAATGCTTAAAAATGATGAATTTTATGAATTAATTAAAGATATTTTAAATAATGAAGAATTTATAAAAAGAAAAGAATATCATCATCATGAAAATAGATCTGTTTATGTTCATTCAATTTATGTATCATATTATTCATATAAAATTGCAAAATTTTTACATATGGATTATACTAATACTGCTATTGGCGGATTGTTGCATGATTTTTATTATAATGATTGGCAAAAAAATCCACAAAAAGGAATAAAGAATCTACATGGTTTTGTTCATGCTGGACAAGCAGCAACTAATAGCAATAAACATTTCCCACAGTTAATGAATAAAAAAGTAGATAATATTATAAGAAGACACATGTTTCCATTAACAATTATTCCTCCTAAATATTTTGAAGGTTGGATTGTAACATGTGTTGATAAATTTGTATCTTTAGAAGTTTTAAAAAGTCCAAAACAATGGTACAAGTACGTAGGATTAGCTATAATATTTAAAAGAAGGATTAGATAAGGTGATATTATGAATGATACAATAGCTGCAATTTCAACAGCAATGGGCGTTGGTGCTATATCAATAATAAGAGTAAGTGGAGAAAATAGTATTGAAATTGTTAACAAGATTACAAAAAGAAAAATTTTAGATAAAGTTGACTCTCATACTATAACTTACGATCATATTATGGATGGTGAAAAAATTATTGATGAAGTTTTAATAAGTGTTATGAAAGCTCCAAAAACTTTTACTGTTGAAGATGTTGTAGAAATTAATGCACATGGTGGAATTACTACAACTAATAAAATATTAAAAACTTTACTAAATAATGGTTGTCGCCTTGCTGAACCAGGTGAATTCACTAAACGTGCTTTTTTAAATGGGCGTATAGATTTAACGCAAGCAGAAGGTATTATTGATTTAATAAATGCTAAAACAGAAAAATCAAGAAAATTAGCTATTAATCAATTAGATGGTAAAGTATCAAATTTAATTAAAGATTTAAGAAATGATATAATACAAATTCTTGCTAATATTGAAGTTAATATTGATTATCCAGAATATGAAGATATTGAAGAAATGACAAATGAAAAAATTAAACCTATGCTAAATAATGTAAAAAATAAAATGAAAAAAATACTTAATGAAAGTGAAAATGGTAAACTTTTAAAAGAAGGAATTAAAACTTCTATTATTGGTAAACCTAATGTTGGTAAAAGTAGTCTTTTAAACAGATTATTAAATGAAGATAAAGCAATAGTAACAGATATTGAAGGAACTACAAGAGATATAGTTGAAGGTTCAATTGTTTTAGATGGTATCGTTTTAAATATGATTGATACGGCTGGTATTCGTGATACTAAAGATGTTGTTGAAAGTATTGGTGTTAAAAAAAGTATAGAGTTAATAAATAAGTCGGATTTGGTTTTATTTGTATTAAATAATAATGATATAATCACAGATAAAGAATTGGAAATTTTAGAATTACTTAAAGATAAAAATTATATACTAGTAATTAATAAATGTGATTTAGAATCTAAATTAGAATTACCTAAAGATGTTAAAAATATAATAAGAATAAGCGCATTAGAAGATAAAGGTATTGATGAACTTAAAAATTTTATAAAGAAAATTTATAATTTAGAAAATATTGAAACAGAAGATTTAACATATCTTTCTAATGCTAGAAGTATATCTCTACTTGAAAAAGCATATGGATGTATTGAAGAAATAGAAAAAGGATTAGATAATAATATGCCAATTGATATGGTTGAAATAGACATAAAAAATATGTGGAGTATTTTAGGAGAAATCATTGGTGAAACTTATCAAGATGAATTAATCAATCAATTATTTAGTCAATTTTGTCTTGGGAAATAGAAATAAGGTGTTAATTATGAAGTATGAAATAATAGTAGTTGGTGGTGGACATGCAGGATGTGAAGCTTGTTTAGCAGCAGCTAGAAAAGGACATAAAACATTACTTGTTACAGGAAATATAAAAAATATAGCTGATATGCCATGTAATCCATCTATAGGAGGAAGCGCTAAAGGTATTGTTGTAAGAGAGATTGATGCTCTAGGTGGTGAAATGGGTATTAACGCTGATAAATCACAAATCCAAATTAAAATGTTAAATTGTGCAAAAGGTCCTGCAGTGCAAGCATTGAGAGCTCAAGGTGATAAGGTAACATATCCTAAGGAAATGCTTAAAACTTTAAGAAGTCAAGATAATCTTGACATAAAAGAATCTTTAGTTGAAGATTTAATTGTTGTAGATAAAAAAGTTAAAGGTGTTATTTTAGAAGACGGAAAAAAAATAGAATCTGATGCTGTTATATTAACAACAGGAACTTATTTGAAAGCAGATATTATGGTTGGTGATTCGAGACGTCGTGAAGGACCTCATGGAGAAAGACCTAGTAATTTTTTAAGTGATAAACTTAAAGAATATGGCTTTAAAATAATAAGATTAAAAACAGGTACTCCTCAAAGAATTGACAAAAATTCTATTGATTATTCTAAAACAAAAGAAGAATTAGGAGACAGTGTTCATAGAGCTTTTAGTTTTGATAGAAAACCAGATTATAAAATTGAAGATCAAGTTCCTTGCTATTTAATATATACGACAGAAGAAACTCATAAAATTATTAGAGAAAATTTAAATAAATCAAGTATGTATGGTGGTCTTGATGATGTAACTGGTGTTGGTCCTAGATATTGTCCTTCAATTGAAGATAAAATAGTAAGATTTAGCGACAAAGAAAGACATCAATTATTTTTAGAGCCTGAAAGTAAGTATTATGACGATATATATTTACAAGGATTTTCAACAAGTATGCCTCATGATATTCAAGAAAAGATGGTACATAGTTTACCAGGATTAGAAAATGCAAAGATATTAAAATATGCTTATGCTATTGAATATGATGCTATTTACCCTACTCAATTAAAACAATCATTAGAAACTAAAGTATTAGAAAATCTATTTACTGCCGGTCAAATTAATGGTACTAGTGGTTATGAAGAAGCAGCATGTCAAGGATTAATTGCTGGTATAAATGCAAGTTTAAAACTTGAAGGAGAAGAACCATTAATATTAAAAAGAAATGAAGCTTATATTGGTGTATTAATTGATGATTTAATTACTAAAGGTGTTAGGGATCCATATAGATTATTAACTTCACGTGCCGAATACAGATTATTGTTAAGACATGATAATGCAGATATTAGATTACGTGAAAAAGGTTATGAGGTAGGATTGATAAATGAAGAAAGACATAATAAATTTTTAGATAAATTATCAAAAATTGATGAACTAACTAATTTATTAAAAGAAAGTAGAATTACACCTAAACAAAATGACTATATTGTAAGTATTAATTCAACACCTTTAAAAGATGGTATATCTTTATATGAATTATTAAAACGTCCTGAAATTAATATGGATCATATAAATCATTTTATAGATTTAGATTTTGATGATGAAATTAAAGAACAAGTATATATAAATATTAAATATGAAGGATATATTGTAAAAGCAAATAAAGAAGCTGAAAAAATGGTTAATTTAGATAATAAAATGATTCCAAATGATATCGATTATGATAAAATACACAATTTAGCTAGTGAAGCTAAACAAAAATTAAAAGAAGTAATGCCTACATCTATCGGACAAGCATTGAGAATAAGTGGAGTTAATCCTGCAGATATATCTATTCTTATGATTTATTTAAAAAAGGAATATCATTATGACAGAAGAAATATTTAAAAAAGAATTAGAAAAAATAGGAATTAAAATAACAGATAAGCAAATAGAACAACTAAATGAATATCAAAAGTTACTAAAAGAATGGAACGAATTTATGAATCTAACTGGTATTACTGAAAAAGAAGAAGTATACTTAAAACATTATTATGATTCACTTACTATCAATAAAGTTATTGATTTAAAAGAAATTAATAACCTTTGTGATGTGGGAACAGGTGCAGGATTTCCAGGATTAGTATTAAAAATTGTATTTCCTAATATTCATGTTGTTTTAGTCGATGCATTAAACAAACGTATTAATTTCTTAAATGAGGTAATAAAAAAATTAGGTCTTACAGGAATCGAAACAGTTCATGCAAGAAGTGAAGATTACGCTTTATATAATAGAGAAAAATTTGAACTTGTTACTGCGAGAGCTGTTGCATCACTTCCTATTCTAATGGAAATATGTTCACCATTAGTAAAAGAGAATTATTATTTTATTCCTTTAAAAGCAAATATTTTCCAAGAAATGGAAGAAAGTAAAAATGCAGAAAAATTATTGTCGCTTGAAAAAAAAGACATTATTAAATTTAAACTACCTATTGAAGATAGTAATAGATGTATTATTAAATATATAAAAACTAAAAAAACAAATGTTAAATATCCTAGAAGGTTTTCGGAAATTAAGAAAAAACCTTTATAGGATTTTTTTTGGGAAATATTTCCCAAAAACAATTGAGTTTTTTAAAAATATATAGTATTATATATATTAGAATAGAGGGATGTTATGGATTTTGAAAAAAAAGTCGTAGAATTAGATGTTAATGATATACTTCCTAATAGATTTCAACCTAGAATAAAATTTAACGAAGATTCTATTAATGAATTATGTGATTCTATTAGAGAACATGGCGTTATACAACCAATTGTCGTTAGAAAAATGGGTGATAAATTTGAAATTATAGCTGGTGAAAGACGTTTTAAAGCAAGTTTACTTGCTGGAAAAATGACAATACCAGCTGTAGTAACAGAACTAAACGATAAAGATAGCGCCGAAGTTGCTTTAATAGAAAATGTCCAAAGAAGAGATTTAACTCCTATTGAAGAAGCTATTTCATACAAAAAAATTTTAGATATGGGTTATTTAACTCAAGAAGATTTAGCAATAAAATTAGGAAAAACTCAATCTACGGTTGCTAATAAATTAAGATTATTAAATCTAACTGAAGATGTTCAAGAAGCATTACTTGAAGAAAAAATATCAGAAAGACATGCGAGATCTTTATTAAAACTTACAAACCCTGCACAACAAAGAGAAATGCTTGAAAACATTATTACCAATCGTTTAACAGTTAGAAAAACAGATGATGCTATTGCAAAAGTATTAAAAGGTGATAGTGTTCAAGAAGAAAACCTAAATGATAAAGTTGATAATATTAGTAATCTTAATACATTTAATAGCAATTTATCAGTTAATAATGTATCAACCCCTGATTTAAATGATACATTTAATCCATTTACAAGTGATATTAGTTACAATAATATTCAAAATAATAATAATGATAATTATAATAATCAAATTACAAATAATAACGTAAATGATTATAAAGAAACTACATTAAATAGTAATTTTGAAGAAAATAAATTTGGAAATAATTTTCAAACACCTAATGAATTTGGTAATTTTGAAGATACTCCAATACAAAATGATTTTGTAAGTCCAAATCCTTCATTTGTTCCAGATAAAGACAACTTTGAAGTTGTAAATAACAATTATGGAATGAATAATAACGAAGAACTAAATAGTTTTAACCAAGTTAATAATGGATCGTTTAATCCTTTTAACATTAGTCAACCTGAACCAGTATATGATAATGTTGATGATAATGATGTTGTGCCTTCCTTAGAAGACAATGATACTACTGAAATTCCGGTAATACCAACACATTCTTATGATGAAAAACAAGAAGAACCAATTATAATTATAGATGAGGAGCCAACTATGAATAATAATAATTTTAATAATTTTACAAATAATCAAAATTTTCAAAATATGCAACAACCTAATGGAAATAATGAATTTAATCCATTTGATATGATGAATACAGCACCACAAACAAACAATTTTGGTATCCCTACTTCATCAATTGAAAATTCTCCAGTTATGGGAAATGATTCTTTTGGTAATACAGGAACACAAAATTATGGTGTTGAAGAAGCACCTGTTAATATTCCAAATAATAATAATAATGTATTAAACCCTGGCTTTATGGATATTGATAAAATTAAAAATGAAGCTGTTGATATTAATTCAATAATAAATAATGATAATAATGATGGTTTTGTTGCTCCATCTAATAATGTAAATAATTTTGATATGAATGGAAATATTGATATATTACCTACAGATGGACCTATTTTAAGACCAACACAACCACCTAGAAATTCAAATGTTGAATTAGAACCAGAATTACAACCTGGAAAATTTTTCAATTTACCAATTGAAGAAGAAGTAGATAAAAATCAAGAAGTACCATTAGAAAGCAATCCATTTGAATTTAATGTTAATGGAGATCCTTCTAATATGACTTTAAATACTGAAGGACAACCTAAATTAAAGACATTAGATGAAGTAAGTCAATTCCAAGAACCTTCTTATGATCAATCATTTAATCAAATGCCTTCAATGATGAATCAACAAAATTCATTTATTAATCCAAATAATAATCCTGTAAATCAATTTGGATTACCTATTCAAGAAAATTATAACAATGGATTTAATTACAATAGTAATATGCAAGTGATGCCAAATCAAACACAAATTCCACCAATGGAGACTCAACAAAACATGGCTAGTTTTATGGGAAATACAATGATGAGTAATCAACTACCATCTAACAAAAATATGAATCTAGCTATGGATGCTATAAAAGAGTGTGTTAACAAAATTAAAAGTTTAGGATTTAATGTAAATACTGAAGATTTTGATTTTGAAAATATGTATCAAATTATGTTTCGAATTGAAAAGTAGACATTGTCTACTTTTTATTTTTAATATATGATAAAATATATATGGTGATATTTATGAAATTTGAATTGGTGTCAAAATATAATCCTTCGGGTGATCAACCTGAAGCAATAAAAAAGTTATCCGATAATATTAATAAAGGAGAAAAATTTCAAGTATTGTTAGGTGCTACAGGTACAGGAAAAACATTTACAATAGCAAATGTTATAAAAAATGTTAATAAAAAAACTTTAGTGCTTGCACATAATAAAACATTAGCAGGTCAATTATATGCTGAATTAAAAGAATTATTTCCTAATAATCATGTTGAATACTTTGTATCTTATTATGATTATTATCAACCAGAAGCATATGTTGCAAAAACGGATACATATATTGAAAAAGATGCTTCAATTAATGATGAAATTGATGAATTAAGACATAGTGCTACTAGTTCATTATTATATTACGATGATGTTATTGTTGTAGCTTCTGTATCATGTATATATGGTATAGGAGATAAAGATGAATACAAGAAGAAAATGCTTACATTAAATATTGGAGATGAAATTGACAGAAATATTGTAATAGAAAAATTAATTGAAATGTTATATGAAAGAAATAATGTTGATTTAAAAAGAGGATCATTTCGGGTAAAAGGTGATGTTCTTGAAATTATTCCTATCAATCAACACGGAAAAGGATATAGAATTGATTTTTTTGGAGATGAAATTGATAAGATTAGTGAATTCGATTCTTTAACAGGTGCAGTTATAAAAAATAAAAAAACAATTTCAATATTCCCTGCTAGTCATTTCGTAACTAGTGAAGAAAAATTAAATATTGCATTAAAAAATATACAACAAGAATTAAATAATCAATTAGAAAAATTTAAAAAAGAAAACAAATTATTGGAATTTCAACGTTTAAATGAAAGAACTAATTATGATATAGAGATGCTAAGAGAAACAGGCTTTTGTAGAGGAGTAGAAAACTATTCAAGACATCTAGCACTAAAAGAAGAGGGCGAAACGCCTAATACATTAATTGATTTTTTTGGAGATGATTTTCTAATGGTTATCGATGAATCGCATGTTTCTGTACCACAGGTTAGAGGTATGTATAATGGTGATAGAGCTAGAAAAGAATCTTTAGTAGATTATGGCTTTAGATTACCTAGTGCATTAGATAATAGACCTCTTAAATTTGAAGAATTTGAAAATAAAATTAATCAAGTTATTTTTGTATCAGCTACTCCTGGTGATTATGAACTTGAAAAAAGTAAATGTATTGCAGAACAAATTATAAGACCAACAGGATTATTAGATCCACAAGTCGAAGTAAGAGAAACAAAAAATCAAATTGATGATTTAGTTAAAGAAATAAATGATAGAATAGAAAAGAAAGAAAAGGTTCTTATTACAACTTTAACAATCAGAATGGCAGAAGAGTTAACAAATTACCTCAAAAAAATAGATATTAAAGTAGCATATTTACATAGCGAAGTAAAAACATTAGAACGTATGAAAATTATTCAAGATTTAAGAAAAGGAAAATATGATGTCATTGTTGGAATAAACCTTTTAAGGGAAGGTCTTGATATTCCTGAAGTTAGTTTAGTTGCAATTATGGATGCTGATAAACAAGGATTCTTAAGAAGTTCAAGAAGTTTAATTCAAACAATTGGTAGAGCTGCTAGAAATGCTAATGGTCATGTAATAATGTATGCGGATAAAATTAGTGAAGCAATGGATATTGCAATTAGTGAAACATCAAGAAGAAGAGAAATACAAAATAAATATAATAAAGAACATAATATTATTCCTAAAACAATTATTAAAGAAATTAGAGATGTTGTTTCAAATATTGATGATAATACAGGATTAGTTGAAGAAAAAATGTCTAAAAAAGAAAAACAAAATTTAATAATAAATATTGAAAATGAGATGAAAGAGGCTGCTAAAAATCTTGATTTTGAAAGAGCAATGGAATTAAGGGATATATTGTTTGAATTAAAAGGTGATTTATAATGAAATTTAAAAAAATATATATTGAAATAACCAATATATGTAATAAAAATTGTTCTTTTTGCTCTAAAACAAATCGAAAAAAAAGAGAAATGTCAATTGATGAATTTGAAACTGTTCTAAAAAGAATTAATAATTATACTGATTATATATATCTTCATATAAAAGGTGAACCATTAACTCATTCAAATTTCGAAGAAATAGTAAAATTGTGTAAAAAATACAATAAAAAAGTTAATTTAACTACAAATGGTGTCTTAATTTCTAAGTACCCTTCTCTATTTTGTGATGAAGAAAATTTTAGACAAGTAAATATTAGTTTTCATTCATATGACAATGAAAATGATATGGGAAATATTATTCAGTGCATAGATAATATAAGAAAAATTAATAAAAAAACTTATTTTGTTTATAGATATTGGACTTTAAATGAAACAAATAAAAACTATATAGGTTTAAAAAAAATTATAAAAAAAATATATAATATTGAATTAAATAATGATATGAATATTAAATTGGGAAATAATTTATATCTTAATAAAGATTATGAATTTATATGGCCTTCTCTTAATAATTCATTAGATAATGATGGTTTTTGTTATGGATTAAAGACTCATATTGGTATACTTAGTGATGGTACTGTTGTTCCGTGTTGCCTTGATTCTGAAGGCATAGTTAATTTGGGAAATGTTTTTTCAGAGGATTTAGAAACTATTTTAACAAAAGAACGAACTAAAAAAATTATTAATGGATTTAAGAACAATAAAAGAATAGAATCACTTTGTAGACATTGCTCATTTAAAAATTAATTTAGATATGTTATACTATTATAGTAGGAGATGATTACATGAAATTGATTGTAATTGAAAATAAGAAAGCAAGATTAAACAAATTTATAGATTGGTTATTTTATATGATAGGCTATGCTATAATATTAATTACTGTTTCTATTATATTTAAACATACAATAATAATAGATTCTTCATTCTTTGGCTTTTGGGGTTTTATTGCTGCAGTAATAATTTATTTCTTAAATAAAACTGTAAAACCTATTTTAGTGTTTCTAACATTACCATTAACAGGTATTACTTTCGGTTTATTTTACCCTTTTGTTAATGTAATAATATTAAATATTGTAGATTTTATTTTAGGAGCACACTTTAGTATTGAAGGTTTATTCATGTCTTTTATTGTTGCAGTTTTAATATCTATAATGAATATTTTATTACAAGAAGTCGTTATTAAATCTATATTAGGAGGGGTGAAATAATGAATCCTATTTTTCTTGACTTAGGTTTTATTAAAATTTACTGGTATTCCCTATTTATTTTTATGGCACTAATAGTTGGAGGAACTGTTGTATTTAATGAATCTAAAAAATTTGAAGTTCCTGAAAATTTTGTTACTAATTTATTCTTTTGGACTATACCAGTTGCATTAATAGGTGCTAGATTATATTATGTTGTATTCAATCTTTCATATTATTTGAAAAATCCATTAGATATTTTAAAAGTATGGGAAGGAGGACTTGCTATTCATGGTGGCATTATTGCTGGTTTATTATTTATAATTAGTTATTGTAAACGTTATTCAATTAGTTATAAATATATGATTGATTTTTGTGCACCAGGATTATTAATTGGTCAGGCTATTGGTAGATGGGGCAATTTTTTTAATAGTGAAGCACATGGAGGACCTACTACTTACGAATTTCTAAAATCTATTTTTGTTCCTGAGTTTGTTATTGATGGTATGAAAATTAATGAATTTTATTATCAACCTACATTTTATTATGAATCATTATGGTGTTTAGTTGGATTTATTATTATTATCTTAATAAGAAAACTAAAATATTTAAAATTAAATCAAATCACTTCATTTTATTTAATTTGGTATGGTTTAGGAAGATTGTTTATAGAAGCTATGAGAACAGATAATTTGATGATTGGTTCATTTAGAATTGCACAAATTGTTTCGCTTTTAATGATTTTTATAGGAATAATTATTTATTTTAAATCATCAAAAGGTTCAAGATTTGTTAATCAGTATCATGATATAGAAAATTTTAACGAATCTAAATAAAAAGAGATATTCTCTTTTTTTTGTGATATAATTATGGTGGTGATATGTATGAATAAAAAAGGGTTTACGTTAGTTGAATTATTAGCTGTTATAAGTTTATTAGGAATAGTTGGATTAATTAGTGTTCCAATTATTTCGAATACTTTAAAAAATTCAAGTAAAAATGCTTTTAAACAAACACTTAATTCCATAATTGATGCTGGTAAAAATTATAATGCAGAAAATAATTATGAAAATTTTCCAACAGATGGAATTGATATCACTGATAATACTATTCAATATGAGAATAAAAGTCAAATAATTTCAGGGAAAATTTATTATAAAGATAGAAAATATTATGTTGAAAAAGTTCGAACAAATAAATTTTGTGGAAGTGGATATATGGGATATTATATAATTTATCAAGGAGATTGTGAAAGTGGTATTGTTTTAGAAGATAAACGAAAATAGGAGGAATATTATGGAAAAGAAAAAAGTAGTAATCTTAGGTGGAGGAACGGGTTTATCTTTTTTATTAAAAGGTTTAAAAATGTATCCACTAGATATAACTGCTATAGTATCTGTATGCGATGATGGTAGTTCAACAGGAAGATTAAGAGAAGAATTCAATACTCCTGCTGTTGGTGATATAAGAAAAGTTATTGTTGCTCTTTCAGAAACAGAACCATTGGTTGAAGAATTATTACATTATAGATTTAAAACAAGCAGTGATTTAAATGGTCATGCTGTTGGTAATTTACTTTTAACAGCTATGGCTAATATAACAGGAAACATGTCTGATGGAATTGAGTCTTTAGGTAAAGTACTTAATTTAAAAGGAAAAGTAGTTCCTTTAACAGAAGATAATGTAACATTAGTTGGTACTATGGAAGATGGTAGCATTGTTGAAGGAGAACATCATATTACTCAATGTGAAAAAAAAATAGTTAGTGTTTCCTATAAAGAAAAACCAGTTGTTACTGATGAAGCATTAAGAGCTATTAGAGATGCAGATTCAATAATATTAAGTATGGGTAGTTTATTTACTTCTATCATTCCAAATTTAATTTGTGAAGAAATTATTGAAGAAATAGATAAGTCAAAAGCTGATATTACTTATGTTTGTAATATAATGACACAACCAGGTGAAACAGATGACTTTACAGTAAGTGATCATATAAAATTATTAAATTCATATTTAGGAAAAAAGAAGATATCAAAAGTTATTGTTAATAATGATGAATTAGATAAAGAAATTGTTAAAAAATATGAAACATTAGAAGAAAAAGATCAAGTAATTTTTGATAGAGAAGAACTTGAAAAAATGAATGTTAAAATAATAGAAGATGATTTAATAAAATATGAAAACCAAGTTATTAGACATAATACTTTAAAATTAGCATTCTATATTTTTTCTGAATTAATAAAGGATTAACATGTCTTTCACAAGTATTGTTAAAACAGAAGTCAGTAAAATTAATAGTATTAAAACCGAAAGTATAGCTGAATTATCAGCAATTGTTATTAATAGTGAAATTAAAAATAATACTATTAAAATTGATACAGAAAATTCAAGTGTAGCAAGACAAATATTTTCTTTATTTAAAAACTTGTTTGATATACAATGTAAGATCACTATTCGTAAAGGATATAATTATAATAAAAACTATATATATATATTAGAAATAACTAAAAATGTTCCTTTAATTTTAGATGAGTTAGGTATAAAGGAAAGTAGTAGTATTCCTGAAGAATATATTGTTGATGATATGGATACTATGAGAGCATATCTAAGAGGTTTATTTCTTATTACAGGTAGCGTTAATGATCCAAAAAAATCGCGTTATCATTTAGAGTTCTTATTTGATAATGAAGAATATGCTAAATTTATATCAAAATGTTTAAATGAATTTTACCTTAATAGTAAAATTATAAAAAGAGAAAATAAATCTATGGTTTATATAAAAGAGGCAGAAAAAATTGGTGATTTTTTAAGAATTATTAATGCTTCAAATGCCGTTATGTATTATGAAGATATAAGAATTTATAGAGACCATAAAAATATGACAAACAGACTAAATAATATGGAACAAGCTAATGTCGATAAGATTATAAATACTGCTTTGAAACAGGTAGATGATATTAATATTATTTTAAACAATGGTGGACTAGATTTATTAGATGAAAAAGAACAAATAGTAGCTCAATATAGATTAAAATATAATGAAGCATCATTATTAGAATTAAGTGAAATTATTAGTTATGAAACTAATAATCCTATTTCAAAATCTGGTGTAAATCATAGAATGAAAAAAATTCAAAATCTTGCTAATAGAATTAGAGAAAAGAAATCAAATTAAATTTGATTTCTTTTTTTAAAGACATTATAAAAAAAATATAGTATAATATTTTTGAGGTGAGAGCATGAAAGTAATTTTTATAAAAGATTTAAAAGGTCAAGGAAAAAAAGGTGATATCAAAAATGTAAAAGATGGATATGGCATGAATTTCCTAATTAAAAATGGATATGCTGTTATTGCTAATGAAGGTAATGTTAAACATCAAGAAACCTTAAATTTAAAAAAACAATTAGAAGAAAATGAAAAAATTAATGAGGCAAAAAAACTTAAAAATTTAATTGAAAAACAAACATTAAAGTTTTATGTCAAAACAGGTACAGCAGATAAAGTTTTCGGAACTATTAGTTCAAAACAAATCGCTGCTGAACTTAAAAATAAAAACATTAATATAGATAAGAAATTAATAGATAAAGATATGAATATAAACTGCTTAGGAACACATATTGTGAAAATTAATTTACATAAAAGTGTTGTAGCAGAATTAAGAGTTGAATTAAAAAAAGAAAGTTAGGTGATATAAGTGACAGAAAAAATAATGCCACAAGCAATCGAGATTGAACAATGTGTTTTAGGGGCTATGTTTTTATCTGACCAAGCAGTTAAAAAATGTGTTGAAAACTTAACACCAGATGTTTTCTTTTTAGATGCTCATCGTAAAATTTTTGAAGTTATGCAAAATCTATCGGAACAAAATATTATGATAGATGCTCCTTTAGTAATTGCTGAACTTGAAAAAAGAGGTATTTTAGATAGTGTTGGTGGAACGGAATATTTAACAGTAATACTTAATAGTGTTATTTCATCATCAAATATTGATGAACATATTAAAATAGTTAATGAAAAAGCAATTCTAAGAAGGTTAATAGATGTTTCATCATCAATTATTGATAATGCATATGATGGTGATAATGAACTATCGGATGTATTAGAAAACGCTGAAACTAAAATATTAAATGTAGTAAAAACAAGAAAAGGTAGTGAATTTAAATCTATTCAAGATGTTCTTAATAGAACTGTAGAACAAATTAATAGAATAGTTGATAACAAAGGTGAAGTTACTGGATTATCAACTGGATTCACAGATTTAGATAAATTAACAACTGGATTTCATCCACATGAGTTAATTATTATTGCAGCTAGACCTGCAATGGGTAAAACAGCTTTTGCTTTAAATTTAGCAACTAATATTGCTCAAAGTACTACTAAAACAGTAGCTTTATTTAATATGGAAATGGGTGCTGAGCAATTAGCAATGCGTATGATTGCTGCTGAAGGTGAATTAGATCAAGGAAAATTAAAAAGGGGCGAACTTGATAAAAATGATTTTAATAAAATTGATGAAGCTGTAGCAAGACTTGGAAATACTAATTTAGTTATTGATGATACTAGTGGTATGACAATTGGTGAAATTAAAGCTAAATGTAGAAGACTTGCTTCTTCAGAAAATGGTTTAGGAATAGTTATAATAGACTATTTAACATTAATCATGGGTTCTACTAAATATCAAGGCAATAGACAACAAGAAGTTTCAGAAATTTCGCGCTCATTAAAAACTATGGCAATGGAGTTAGATATTCCTGTTGTAGCACTTGCACAATTATCTCGTAATGTTGAACAAAGAGATGATAAAAGACCGATGTTATCAGATTTAAGAGAATCTGGATCTATAGAACAAGATGCTGATATTGTTGCATTTTTATATAGAGATGACTATTATCAATTAAAAAAAGGACAAGAAGAAACAAGTGATATTAGTCAAAGTGAATTTATAGTCGCTAAACATCGTAGTGGTCCTACAGATACTATTAATTTATTATTTAAAAGAAATATTAGTAAATTTGTTAGTATTGTTAAAAAAGAAACAGAGAACGGGTGATTAATTTGAAAAAAGTATTACTATGGCTGTTTATGATTTTACTAAGTATAGCCGTTATTTTACTTGGTTTTGATAATAAGAAAAATATTGTACCAAATTATTTATATCAAGTATATTTAGATGATCAAATTTTAGGTGTTATTGATGATAAAGAAGAATTATATAATTACATTGATAGAGAAGGAAAAAATATTAAAGAAAAGTACAAAGCTAAAAAAGTCAATGCTCCTAATGGATTAGATGTAAAAAGAATAGTTACATATGATGATAAAGTTGATGATGTTAAAGAAGTTTATAATAAAATTAAAGAATTAAAACCTTTAACAATTACTGGATATCAATTTACTATTAAACATGAAGAAACTGATGAAGAAGGTAATGAAAAAACAGTAAATGATGTTATTTATGTTACAGATGATAAAATATTTAAAGAATCAATGGAAAATACAATTATAAGTTTTATTGGTGAAGATAATTATAATAAATATAAAGATAATTCACAAACAAAAATTAAAGATATAGGTATCTATTATAAAAATATTTATATTGATAATGTTATTACTAATAAAAAAGTTAATATTTCAGTTAATGAAAAGATATATAATGATGTAAATGATTTATCACAATATATATTATTTTCAGAAAATAATAATAATAAAACATATACCGTAAAAGAAGGAGATACTATAGAAAAAATATCTGAAAATAATAAAATAAGTGTTCAAGAATTCTTAGTATCAAACCCTGAGTTTTCATCTGTTGACAATATATTATATCCTGGTCAAACAGTATCAGTTGCTTATGCTAATCCGATTGTTGATGTAGTAGCTGCTGTTGAAAAAGTAGATGATCAAACAAGTTATTTTACTGTTGAGGAACGTGCTTCCAATGATATGATTATTGGATATGATAAAGTTATCCAAGAAGGAGAAAATGGTATTAACCGTGTTACTCAAGATATTATATATAAAAATGGATTTATATCATCAGCAGAAATCACAAATCAAGTAGTTATAAAACCAACAACTAATAAAATAGTTGAAGTCGGAACTAAATATGTATCAGGTGTTGCAGGTGGATACTGGAGTTGGCCTACAACTAGTAGAACCATTTCTTCACCATTTGGATGGAGATCTGGAGGATTCCATGAAGGACTTGATATATATAATTATTATGGTGCTCCAATATATGCTGCTAATAACGGTGTTGTTACAAATGCAGGTTGGTACGGAACATATGGTATTTTCGTTGGTATAAATCATAATAATGGATATGGTACTGGATATGGACACATGTCTGCGTTAGCTCCTGGTATTCAAGTAGGTTCTGTTGTAGAACGTGGTCAAGTTATTGGTTATATTGGTTCAACAGGATATTCTACTGGACCTCATGTTCATTTTGAATTATATTCTGGGTCTAAGCATCCTGGCTATAATTTTGGATTGTTCCTAGATCCTAATATATTATATTAATGAAATATTGTGTTTTAACAAGTGGATCTAAAGGAAATTGTACCTATATCGAAATAAATAATAAAAAATATTTAATTGATGCTGGTACTAATTTCCTTTATATTTCCAATAAATTAAAAGAAATTGATATAGATATTAAAGATATTGAAGGAATATTCATAACACATTGCCATGATGATCATACAAGTGCCCTAAAAAGAATTATAAAAGTAGTAAATCCTATAATTTATATAACTGAAAAAACAAAAAAAGAACTTAAAATTGATTTAAATAATTATATATTGTTAGAAGAGAATAATATAATAAATAACATAAATGTTAAAACAATAAAGCTATCTCATGATGTTGCAGATTGCCGAGGATATATTTTTGAATATAATAATAAATCTTTGGTATATATTACAGATACAGGATATATAAATGTAAAATATAATGATTATTTATATAATAAAAATGCATATATTATTGAATCTAATCATGATGTTGAAATGTTAATGAATAGTAGTAGACCATACTTTCTAAAAATGCGTATTCTTGGTGATGAAGGTCATATTTCTAATAAAGATTGTTCATATTATTTAAAACAGTTTGTTGGAAATGAAACTAAAAATATTGTATTAGCACATTTAAGTGAAAACAATAATACTCAAGAATTAGCTCTTGAAGAAATTAGTAAGAATAATTTTAAATGTGATATAAATATTGCATTACAAAATGAAAGAACTGAGGTTTTTAATATATGATAAAATTAATTACTGTAGGAAAAATTAAAGAAAAGTATTTGAAAGATGCCATTTTAGAATATACTAAAAGAATTTCAAAATATACAAAGTTAGAAATTATAGAATTACAAGATTATGATTATGACAATAAACAAATTGTACTCGAAAAAGAAAAAGAGAACATTATAAAACATATTAATTCCAGAGATTATGTTATTACAATGCAAATAGAAGGCAAAAATATTTCTAGTGAAGATTTTGCTGATAAGATTGATAAAGTATTTGTTACAAATCCTAATATTGTTTTTATAATAGGTGGTTCATATGGACTACATGATGATATTAAAAAAATATCAAATTTTTCCTTATCTTTTTCGAAAATGACATTCCCTCATCAATTATTTAGGGTTTTATTGCTTGAACAAATTTATAGAGCATATAAAATAATAAATAATGAGAGTTACCACAAATAGGAGTTTTTTGTAACTCCTTATTTTATTGCCTTTTTTATAAAAAAAATATATAATATAAATGAAAATAGAAAGAGGTATATTATGTTAGAAAATATGAAAAATATGCTTGAAAAAGCTAAAAAAGAAAAATATGCAGTTCCTCATTTAAATATTAATAATTTGGAATGGGCAAAATATATTTTAGAAGAATGTCAAGAATTGAATTCTCCTGTAATCTTAGGTGTAAGCGAAGGAGCTGCTAAATATATGGGAGGTTATAATGTTATTAGTGGAATGGTAAATGGTTTATTAAAAGATTTAAATATTACTATTCCAGTAGCATTACATTTAGACCATGGTAGCAGTTTTGAAACTTGTAAAAAAGCAATAGATGCAGGTTTTTCTTCAGTTATGATTGATGGTTCTAAATTAAATTTAGAAGATAATATTAAAGTAACTAAGGAAGTTATTGCATATGCAGAAAGCAAAAATGTTAGTGTTGAAGCCGAGATAGGATGTATTGGTGGATCTGAAGATGGTGTTTCTAATGAAATTTTACATGCAAAAACTGAAGATTGTGTTAAAATAGTTAATGAAACAAATTTATGTACTTTAGCTCCTGCTTTAGGAAGTGTACATGGAATATATAAAGGTGAGCCAAATTTAAATTTTGAAAGAATGAAAGAAATTAGTGAAAAAACTAATTTGCCTTTGGTACTTCATGGTGGTACAGGAATTCCTGATGATAAAATTAAAATGGCTATTTCATGTGGCATTTCAAAAATTAATGTTAATACTGAATTACAATTAGCATGGCATGGTGCTTTAAAAAAATTTGTATTAAATAATGATGCTTATGACCCAAGAAAAGTTATTGGTTCAGGTGAATCAGCTATTAAAGAAGCTATTAAAGCTAAGGTTATTTTATTTGGTTCAAACAATAAAGCATAATGGAGGAATAATATGAAACAAATTAAAATAGAAGGTGGAATAAAATTAAGTGGAACTATTAATGTTGGTGGTGCTAAAAATAGTGCTGTAGCATTAGTTCCTGCATCAATATTATCCGATGAAGAGATAGTTATTGATAATATTCCAGAAATTTCTGATATAGATGCATTAGATGAGATATTAGAGTATTTAGGTGCAAATGTAACAAGAACTAAAAATAGTATGAAAATTGATTCTAAATCAATAGTAAACAAAGAAATTCCAGAAAATATTTCAAAAAAATTAAGAGCATCATATTATTTTATGTCAGCATTACTAGGTAAATATAAACATGTTGAAATGTATTTTCCAGGAGGATGTTCTATTGGGGCAAGACCTATTGATCAAACTTTAAAAGGATTTAGAGCATTAGGCGCTGATGTACAAGAAGTAAATAATAAATTTATTATTGATGCTAAAGAATTAAAGGGTGCTAATGTATATTTGGATATGCCTAGTGTAGGTGCAACAATCAACACATTATTAGTTGCTGTAAAAGCAAAAGGTAAAACTGTTATAGAAAATGCTGCAAAAGAGCCAGAAATTGTAAATGTTGCAACTTTTTTAAATAATATGGGTGCTAAAATTAAAGGTGCTGGAACAAGTAGAATTACTATTGAAGGTGTAGAAAGACTACATAAGTGTTATATTGAAGTTATTCCTGACAGAATAGAAGCAGGCACATATATTATTGCGGGTGCATTAATTGGAGAAAATTTAAAAGTTAATAATTTAATTCCAAGTCATATTGAAAATTTGCTTTCTAAATTAAAAGAAATGAATGTTGATATTGAAGTTGGTGATGATTATGTAAATGTTTCATCAAAAAATATTAACAATATGAAACCTATTAAAGTTAAAACTCTAGGATATCCTGGATTTCCTACTGATTTACAACAACCTTTAGTTACTTTGCTTACACAAGCTAATGGTATATCAACATTGGAAGAAACAATTTATGAAAACAGATTTCAAAATGTTGAATATTTGAATAAAATGGGGTCTAACATAGATATATTTGATAAAAAAATATTTATTAAAGGACCTACAAAATTACATGCAGAAACTGTTAAAGCAACTGATTTACGTGCTGGAGCTTGTTTAGTTCTTGCAGGTTTAATGTCAAATGGCGTAACAACTGTAACAAATGTTGAACATGTTTTAAGAGGATATGAAAATATCATTGAAAAACTTACCAATGTGGGTGCTAAAATTAAGTTAGAAGAAATATAATAAAGTAGTATAAACTACTTTTTTTTATGGAGGAAATATGAAAAAATTAATTATCATTTTCTTAATTTTCTTTTCAATTTTTTACATTTATCTTTTAACTTGTGATGAGAAAATTTATTATCTACCTATCTCTAATAATTATAATTCAAATGA
>SAMEA3663006__coassemble_247_pt1 | contig 32996 bp, 25 predicted proteins | sample SAMEA3663006__metabat2_low_PE_028 | metagenome-assembled genome bin SAMEA3663006 (sample SAMEA3663006) | pig gut metagenome | biome: pig gut; feature: pig-associated habitat; material: faeces | place: France | collected 2012
CTCATACATTCAAATTTCATCTTATGAAATTGGAATTTACTTTTTCATTTCACAAAAATTTAAATACGTATTAATTATATAATTTTATTTTATGCATTCAAAAGTAAATATAATAATTCACTTTTTTACTATGTAATGGCTAATTATCTCTATATATATTAAATATATAGAAAAAAACTACATTTTAAATTGTAGTTTTGTTTTTTAAATATGGCAATAAATGAAGTTTAATAGAATCACATAAAATACTTTCATCATCACCGATATTAAACCATTTATAATCTAATATTTCATCATTAACTTCTGGAAGAACATCAATATCATGTTCTGTTAAAAACATATGCATATTAATCATCAAATTAGGATCACTTCCGGCATGTTCTTGAAATTCTAGTATTAATTTAAATTCCTCTTTTTTTAAATCAATAAAAAGTTCTTCTTTTACTTCTCTAATTATTGCATCATCAAATTTTTCATTTTCTTTTACTTTACCACCTATTAAAGTATATAAATTAGTATTTTTACTACTTCTTGGCAAAGCTATAATAAAACTGTTATTTTTAATAAAACACATTGCAACTACATCTATCATTTTATCTCCTCTAATTTTACACTAACAAGTTTAGATACACCTGATTCTTGCATTGTAATACCATATAGTGTATCAACAAATTCCATTGTACGTTTTTTGTGTGTTATTAAAATAAATTGTGTTTTTGCTTGCAACTCTTTTAAATATAGACCAAATGAATTAACATTTGCATCATCAAGTGCAGCTTCAACTTCATCGAGAATACAAAATGGAACAGGACGTGATTTTAATATAGCAAATAATAAACTTATTGCGGTAAATGTCTTTTCTCCTCCGGATAGTAACGAAATACTAGATAGTTTTTTACCTGGAGGACATGCGACAATTTCGATCCCTGTTTCTAACATATTTTCTGGATCAGTTAATACTAAGTCAGCTTTACCACCTTTAAATAATTCTTTGAATGTTAATTTAAAATTTTCTTTGATAATTTCAAATGTTTTTGTAAAATCTTCAGTCATGACATCATCCATTTCTTTAATTATTTCAAGTAATACATTACTTGCATTAATTAAATCTTCTTTTTGTGATGTCAGAAAATCATATCTTTCTTTAACTCTATCATATTCCTCAATAGCATTAATATTAACCATACCAAGTTCTTTTAATTGTCTTTTATATGTGTTTACTTTTGTTCTTGATTCTTGATCATCATTATCTATAGAATATTGGCTTATAGCTTTTTCATATGTCATATTATAAGTTTCACTTAAAACATTTAATAAATTATCAAGTTTAACATCTTGTCTATTTGTTTCTATTTCAAGACTATTTAATTCTTTATTTTTTGTATTATATAATGTATTTTCTTGTTTAATTGAGTGTTCATAAATACTCATTTTTTCATGCAAATCATTATAATTTTCATTTAATATATTAATGTTTTGTACTAATAAATCTTTTTCTTTGAGAGCTTCATAGTATTCCTTAATTACTTCATCTTCTTCTTTTGATAGAGAATTATTTAGCATATTATTAATACTTTTAATTTCATTATCTACTAAATTTATTTGTTCATTTAAATCGAGTAAATTTTTTCTTTTTAAATTAATAGAATCAGTTATTTGTATTTTTTCTTTATTAATTATATATAATTTATCACTTTCAGCTTGATAAATATTATCATATTCATTAATTTTATCTTCAATTAATTTAATATCATTTAATAATCTTTTTTCTTGTTCTATTTTTTCTTCTAATTCATATTTTAATGTAATTATATTCTTTGTATTATTACTACTACCACCAGAAATACTTCCACCTACATGTAGTAATTGTCCATCAAGAGTTACTATTCTATATCTATAATTAGTTTTTCTACTTATATAATTAGCACTATTAATATCCTCACAAACAATAATATTACCTAGTTGATTTCTTATAATATTATCATATTTTTTATCATATTTAACTAGATTGGATGCTATATCAATAAAACCATTTAAATTAGTTAATTCATTATAATTATCTATTTGTTTTGGTTTAATAATATTAAGTGGAAAAAAAGTTGCTCTTCCTAAATTATTGTTTTTAAGATATTCAATTGCTTCTTTAGCATTTAACTCATTATCTACAACTATATTATTAGCACTAGCACCTAGTGTAGTAGAAATAGCTGTAGAGTATCTTTCTTCTACTTCTATTAAATTACCAATAACATTATGAATACCTCTTAATTTAGGATTATTTAATATTTTTCTTACTTGTTGTGGTAATAATCCATTATTTTCTATGTTTTCTTTTAGTAATTCTATTTTATTTTTTAAATTATTTTTTTCTCTATATTTAAATGTTAACTCTTGTTCTTTTTTATTTCGTAAATCTTTGTTATGGTTAAGTACGGTTTCTTGTTCTTTGTACTTAGTTATTATTTCAGTTTCCTTAAAAGTATTTAATGTTATTTCATTATCTAATTGAATACATTCATTTTCTAATTTCATTTTCTTTTCTTGTAAATCTACAAGATTTTGATGTAATTTTGAGTCTTCAACTTCATATTTTTTTCGTTCAAGTATAATATTTTTTCTACTATTTATTTTTTCTACAGTTTTTGTTTTCTCTAATAATTCTTTATTTTTTTCTTGAATTTCTTGAGATATTTTTGTAAGTTCTATTTTTAATGTTTCTAATTTAGCATTTGATTTTGAATTAGATGTACTCATATTTAATATTTCATTTTTAAGTATTTCAATTTTTTCTAGTTTTTCTTTATAATCTGCTGATATATTTTTAATATCATTTGCTATTAAAGCTATTTCAATATTTTCTAGTTCTTTTTTGATTTTTAAGTATTGTTCAGCTTTTTCTTTTTGTTCTTTTAATGGATTTACTTGTATTTCAAGTTCTCCGATTATATCATCTACTCTACTCATATTATCATTGGTTTTTTCAAGTTTTCTTAAAGCTTCTTCTTTTCTTTTTTTATATTTAAGAACTCCAGCAGCTTCTTCAAACATGACTCTACGTTCACTAGGTTTACTTGCTAATATTTCTTCAATTTTACCTTGAGAAATAATGTTAAAACTTTCTTTAGCAATTCCTGTATCTAGCATTATATTAATAATATCTTTTAATCTACATTTTTCATTGTTAATATAATACTCATTAGTACCATCTCTATACACTCTTCTTTTTATGGCTACTTCATTATAGTTTATATTTAAATAATGATCACTATTATCAAATACTAAAGTTACGCTTGCAACATTTAATGGATTTCTAGATTTACTACCAGTAAATATTACATCAGACATGTTATCTGTACCACGTAATGATTTTACTGATTGCTCACCTAATACCCATCTAACAGCATCAACGACATTACTTTTACCACTACCATTAGGACCAACAATACCTGTTATGTTGTCACTTAATTCTATTGTTATTTTATCTGCAAATGATTTAAAACCATGTGCTCTTATCTCTTTTAAATACATATCATCACCCTAAACTACTACCTAATTATAGCAATTATTTAAATAAAAAACAATAAAACTTAATTTATTGTTTATATTTATTCACCAATTAATACATAAGCTATTGCTTCTTCAATGCTGTATATAATATCTTTTATATAATATATTATATTTTTAATTTTTTTAGTTTTTATGTTTCTTGTATCAATAGTAAGTACATAGATATTATTATTACCCATCATTTTTACAGTACATCCGTATCGTTCATATCTTTTTAGGATCTCTTCTGGATCATTTATTTTTTTATCAATAAACATGTATACTTTTTCATTAGATAAATCTATAGTATCTCTTATGATAGTTTTTAAAAATCTTTCTACAGATGAATATTCAACAAATATGTAATCAGTATTAATATTTTTAAAATATTTTTTTAGTTTAGTAACTCTTACAGTTTTACCACCAAAAGTTTTTTTAATACTATTTTTTTTGCTATTACCTTTATTTGTCAATGTAATAATATTATTTACTTTTTTATTATTATTAATTGTTTGGACTAATTTTGAATTATTTGCAAAACCTAGTGTTAATATATTACCTTTAACATTTTTAGCATTTTTAATTAATTCATCTAACATATTTTTTCTCCTATCATATCGTTTATTACATAACTTGCCATCATAAGACCAGCTACACCTGGTACAAAAGGCGTAGATCCTATTGTTTTAGAATTTGTTTTAATACTTTGTTCTGTACTAGTTACAACAGGGATTTTTTTATTTATTTTTTCATCTTTTATCATTTTTCTAAGTATTTTAGCAATTGGATCATAACTTGTTTTTCTTATATCTGTAATTGTTAACTTTAATGGATTTAATTTTCTACCTGTTCCCATAGAAGATATAATTTTAATATTATTATTTACTGCTATTCTTATTAACTCTTTTTTTACTTTTATAGTATCACAACAATCCATAATATAATCAATATGCTCATTAAATAATTCATGAACATTTACATCATCTAAGAATAAATTATATGTTTTAATATTACAGTTTGGATTAATACTTAAGATACGTTTTTTAGCTTCATCCACCTTGTTTTCGCCTATATTATTTTGATTACATATAATTTGTCTATTTATATTTGAAGATGAAATTGTATCCCCATCAACAATAATAATATTATTAACTCCAGCTCTAGTAATAGCTTCAAGAGCATATCCACCTACTCCACCTATACCAATAATTAAAACTGTTTTATTATTTATTAAATTTATTTTATCTCCTATTAAGAGTTCTAAACGACATAAATCCATAAAAATCACCATCGTTATTATATCACAGTACACAAAAAAACCCAAGATATCGGCGCTTATTAACGATAAAACCCAGTCTCCCAGGGTGGGTGTCTCCTCATACACTTTAGGATCCTTTAAGAAAACGACGTTTCAAAGTTTTCAACACCGCGCATGATTTAGACTCCCTATTCGTTAATTAGTAGGTTTTTCTAAACTAAGCAAACCGCATAACTTAGGCAATTTAAGTATAACATAATTTATTATTAAATAATAGTAATTTTACATATTTTTACATATCATAATCATCCATAAAAGTATATTTTTCATTTCCTTTTTTATAGCCTATAACAGTATTCAAATTAACATTAAAACTGCTTGCAAATATACATTTATCTGCTTCTTTATACATTTCATTTAATTTTTGTACAAGTTCTTTTACTTCTTGTCTTTTACCAATTTTCATTTTAGTTACTGAGCATGCACAGTCTATAAATTCTAATCCATTATATTTAGCCCAACTTTTAATATCTTTTTCACGAACAAAATAAAGAGGTCTAATTAATTCCATACCTTTAAAATTATCGCTATGTAATTTTGGCATCATACTTGCATAATTACCCGTATATAAAATATTCATTAAAATTGTTTCAATAACATCATCAAAATGATGACCTAAAGCTATTTTATTACAGCCTAGTTTTTGTGCATAACTATATAAATATCCTCTTCTCATTCTTGCACATAAATAACATGGATTATCTGTTTTATCTGCTACATCAAATATTGGTGTATCAAATATATGAGCATCAATTCCTAATATTTTTAAATTTTCTTTAATTTTAATAATATTTTCTTCATTATACCCAGGATTCATTACAATAAATTCTAGTTCATAATGAAACTTCTTGTGTCTTAATAATTCTTGCATACATTTTGCAAGTAAAAAAGAATCCTTTCCGCCACTAATACAAACAGCTATTTTATCATTTTCTTTAATCATTTCAAATTCTTTAACACCTTTAACATACTTACTCCATATTTCTTTTCTATATTTTTTAATAATTGATCTTTCAATTTCTTTTAAACGTTCCATAAAAATCACCATCGTTATTATAACATAAATAAAAAAAGTTGTATAAACAACTTTAATTAATAATATTAGCTAAACATGAATTTGTTAATTCTTCATTTGTTAATAATTCATTAATATTAGTATAACCTGAATATATAAATTCTGTTTGACAAAACGCTTGATCACCAACACTAGCAATATTTGATTTATTACCAAGTTCAAGAGTTGGATTAGATGTAATACCATAAAATGCACCTTTTCCAATTGTTGTTATTTTCTCACTATTTGTTAGATTAATTTCTCTTAATAAAGTATTTGTGAATGCTCCATCACCTATTTTGTTTAATTCTTTTAAATTTTGGAAATCAAATTCTGTAAGTGATGAATCTGCAAATGCATAACTTTCAATTGAAGTAATGTTACTGTCATTAGGTAATACTACTTCTTTTAATTTTAAATTACCCATAAAAGCTCCTGCACCTATTTTAGTTAATTTAGTATTATTAGATAAATTTAATTGATTTAATAAACTTCCAGCAAAAGCATTTTTTCCTATAGTTTCAATATTTGATGGTAAAGTAATACTTTTTAGCCTTGTTTCAAGAAAACTATTATCCATTAATAGTTTAAGATAACAATTTTCTCCTTCTTGTTCTATATAAGATGAATTTTCTTCTCTGAATAATGACTCACCATCTGTAGAACACTTAAATCCTCCAGAAATATCAGTAAAAGCATTATTTCCTATATGAAGTACTTGTACATTATTAATTTTATCTGGTATTACAATGTAACTTGGACATGTCTCATCATCAAAATTATACTTTTCAATTGTTTGAGTAGTGCTATTAAATATAAAACATGATTCTTTTGTTTCACAAGTACCTGTTGATATTTGTATATCATCTAATGTTCCATTAGCACAAAAATCTCCATCTGTTAATAATTGTAATTCAAATTTACCAGTAACTGAGTTAAGTACAATCACACCACTTTTATATCTTTCTTTATTTTTAATTTTTAATCTTGAATCTGTAATCATCATACCTTCTTCAGGAAAACCTTCATATTCATTTTCAGCATAATATGTTTGGGCAGCTTGAATTACTCCTTTTGCAGATTCTTCAAAAGCACTTAATCCATATTGTACTTTAATTTTATTGATTGATGTCATTGCAATTGTTGCTATTATTCCAAGTATAACGAAAATTGCAAGTAATTCAACAATTGTAAATCCCTTATTCTTCATTATTATCACCTACTATAAATTATATCAAAAAAAAGAATAAAATTAAATATTTTATTCTTCTATTATTAGTTTAATTGGACAATGGTCACTTCCCATTATTTCATTAAGTATTAATGAATCTTTAACTTTATTAATATATTCATTATTTACTATAAAGTAATCAAGTCTCCATCCTACATTTTTGGCTCTTGCTCCACCCATATAACTCCACCAAGAATATTTAATTGTATCAGGATATAGATATCTAAATGTATCAATGAATCCTGATTCAAGTAATTCAGTCATTTTATTACGTTCTTCAATTGTAAATCCAGCACTTCTTGTATTTGTTTTGGCATTTTTAATATCTATTTCTTCATGAGCTACGTTTAAATCTCCACAGTATATAACATTTTTATTAAGATTTTTTAAGTATTTTCTCATTTCATCTTCAAAATACATTCTTTCATTAAGTCTTTCTAATTCTCTTTTAGAATTTGGTACATAAGCATTAACTAAATAGAAGTTATCATATTCTAAAGTTATTACTCTTCCTTCACTATCAAATTCTTCTATTCCAATACCGTATTTAATACTTAATGGTTCTATTTTAGAATATATCATAGTTCCTGAATATCCTTTTTTTTCTGCTGGATATAAATATTCTTTATATCCTTCAATATGAAGTGGATTTTCTTTTTCTAAAACTTTTGTTTCCTGCATACAAAACATATCAGGTAATTCAGATAAGAAAAACTCTTCTAATCCTTTTTTATAACAAGCCCTTAATCCAGCTACATTCCATGATATTATCTTCATTTTATCACCTATATATCTAATTTAATTCCTAATTCTTTTAATTGACTTTCATCAACAATATTTGGTGCTTCACTCATTAAATCGGATGCACTTGCAGTTTTTGGGAATGCCATTACATCTCTAATATTAGTAGTTTTACATAACAACATAATTAATCTTTCTAATCCTACTGCAAGACCTCCATGAGGTGGGCATCCATATTTTAATGCTTCTACGAACCATCCAAACTTATTTTCAATTTGTTCTTGAGTTAATTCTAGTGCTTCAAACATTTTTTCTTGTACTTTTTCATCGTGGATTCTTATACTTCCTCCACCAGCTTCATATCCATTACAAACAATATCATATGCTTTAGAATAACAATGTTTTTTATCAGTTAATAGCTTATCTACATCACTTTCTTTTGTCATTGTAAATGGATGATGTGTTGCTACAAATCTATTTTCTTCTTCTGACCATTCAAATGTTGGGAAATCTGTTACCCATAAAAATTTATAATCATCTGGATCAATTAATCCTAAGTCACGACCAAGTTTACATCTTAATGCTCCTAGTGAATCTTTAGTTATCTTGTAATTAGATGTTACTATTAAAACTAAGTCATTATTTTCTAATTCTAACTTTTCTTTTAATGCTTTTATTTCTTTTTCAGTTAAACCTTTTATACTTCCGTTTAATTCATTTTCTACTACTTTCAAAAATGCTAATCCACTTGCTTTATATTTTTTTACAAAATCTGTTAATTTATCAATTTCTTTTCTTGAATATTTGTCAGCAGCATTTTTACAAACTAAACAATTAATGATATTACCATTATCTAAACTTGATTTTAAAAATGGTATTTCTGTATCTTTAAATATGTCTGTTATGTCATTAATTAGCATTTCAAAACGCATATCTGGTTTATCTGAACCATATTTTTCCATTGCTTCATCGTATGTCATTCTTAATAATGGAAGTTTGATATCATAATTAATAATATCTTTAAATACTTTTTTGAATAATCCTTCAGTCATATTCATAACATCTTCTTCATTAACAAAAGACATTTCCATATCTAATTGAGTAAACTCTGGTTGTCTATCTGCTCTTAAATCTTCATCTCTAAAACATTTAGCTATTTGATAATATCTCTCAAATCCTGAAACCATTAATAATTGTTTAAATAGTTGTGGTGATTGTGGTAATGCATAGAATGAACCTTTTTGAACTCTAGATGGTACTAAAAAGTCTCTTGCACCTTCTGGTGTTGATTTACATAATACTGGTGTTTCCATTTCTAAGAAATCTAATGAATCTAAATATTCACGTATACTTTTTAATGTTTTTGCTCTTGTAATCATGTTATTTTTTAGATTTTCTCTTCTTAAATCTAAATATCTATATTTTAATCTCGTATCTTCTAGTGCTGTTGTATCATTAGATATCTCAAATGGTATATCTTTTGACATGCTATATAATTTTAATTCATCAACAATTACCTCAATTTCACCTGTTTTTAAGTTTTTGTTAATACTTTCTCTTTTTACTATAGTTCCTGTTACGCCTATAGTACTTTCATTTTTTAATGTGGATGCTAATTCATAATTTTTGTTATCTGGTCTTACTACTAATTGAATAATACCACTTCTATCACGTAAGTCTATAAATAGTAGTCCACCTAGATTTCTTTTTTTAGAAACCCATCCATTTAATTTTACTTTTTCATTTTCATTTTTAATATTATATCTTATATTATTCATGATGTTCCTCCTCTATATTATTATCAAAAAATTCAATAACATCATCCGTACTTACTTTGAATTCTTCTTTTGTTTTATTATTCTTTATTGTTAATATATTTGTATTTACTTCATCTTCTCCTAAGATAATAATAAATTTAGCATTTAATTTATCAGCTTGTTTGAAGTTATTTTGTAGTTTTCTATTCATATAATCCATTTCTACATTAAATCCACTTAATCTTAAACTTTGTGTAAGTCCTAGTGAATATGATTCTTCTTTTTCACTCATTGGTGCTACATAAATATCTATTCCATTATCTTCATTAAGGTCAATTTCTTCTGCCTCTAATGCATTTAATAATCTTTCTAATCCTAATGCAAACCCTACACCAGAAATTTTTGGGCCACCTATTCCTTCGACAAGTCCATTGTATCTTCCGCCGCCACATAATACTTTTTGGCTTCCAAATTTTTCAATATCTGCTTCTACTTCAAATACAGTATGTGTATAATAATCAAGTCCTCTTACTATTTTTGGATTTACTACATAATCTATATCTAATGCTTCAAGACTTTCTTTTACTTTATCAAAATGTTTTTTGCTTGTGTCATTTAAATATTCAATTGTTGTTGGTGCTGTTTTCATTATTTCTTTATCACAATCTATTTTACAATCTAATATTCGTAGTGGATTCTTTTTGAATCTTTCTTGACAATCTTCACAAAATTCATGAATATGAGGTTCAAAATGCTTTATTAGGGCTTCTCTATATTTTTCTCTAGAATCTCGGTCTCCTAGAGAATTTATATTTACTTTAATACCTTTTAATCCTAATAATTTATAAATATTAACTGGAATGCTTATTAGTTCAGCATCTATGCTTGCATTATCACTTCCAAATACTTCACATCCGAATTGATAAAATTCTCTATATCTTCCTGATTGTGGTCTTTCATATCTATACATTGGACCATAATACCATGTTTTAACAGGCATTGTATATGTACCATACATTTTATTTTCAACAAAACTTCTACATATTCCTGCTGTTCCTTCTGGTCTTAAAGTCATATTTCTATTTCCTCTATCTAAAAAGTCATAAGTTTCTTTTGTTACTATATCTGTTGTCTCACCAACTCCTCTATGAAATAATTCACTATTTTCAAATAAAGGTGTTCTCATATATTCATAATTATATTTTTCCATAAGTGAATTTAGTATCTTTTCAATATATTTAATTTGTTTAGATTTTTTCCCATATACATCATATGTTCCTTTTGGTTTCTGTATCATAAAATACCTCCTATAAAATAAAAAAATCTATAAATGTAAGGACGAACTAGCCGTGGTGCCACCTTACTTTATAGATTTATATCTAACTTAATTTCTTTAACGCAGAATTACGATTATTTAACGTTTGATGTCTTCGTTATAATTTATTTACTGATTTACACCAACCATCAGCTCTCTTTGAAACTTATTATAAGTACTCCTTCAAACAAATACAATTATAATTTATCATTTATTTTTTTTGTTGTCAACTATTTTTTTGGTTGGAATCCTAGAACTTTTTCTTTTGATTTAGTATTTTCGACTAAATATTGTGGTATATCGTCTGCTGTTATACTATATAACATTTTTTCTAGTTCTTCTAAAGATTCAAAATTATAACATTTTTCTACTATTTTAGCTTTTTCTCTTAATATTGCTTCTTTTAGATTTTCTACAAATCTTGCATTTCCAAAGTCTCTATTTTCCATAGCTTTTTCAATTAAATTTTTAGCCGCTTCTAATCCGTCTTCTTGAAAATGTAATTTATATAATGCATTATCTTTATTTACTTCTTCAATTTTATTTATAAGCATTGAATATAATTCTTCTAAATTGTAATTTTTAAAGTTTAATCTAATTCCAATTCTTGATTTTAAACCTGAATTAAAATTAATAAATCTTTCCATTTCTCTTTCATATCCAGCGAATATGAAAACTGTTTCTTTTTTTTGCATTTCCGTTAATATTATTCCAAAACAATCATTTGAAAATTTTTCTGTACCTTCACTTGCTAATACATAAGCTTCATCAATAATAATTACTCCACCTTTGCAACTTTCAATTAATTTTTGTGTTTTAACTCCTGTTCCTCCAACATGATCACTTATTAAATGTTGAGCACCTATTACTTTTACTTTATTATTTTTTAAATAACCAAGTTTACATAGTATATCTGCAAATATTTGTGCAACAGTAGTTTTTCCTGTTCCCGGATTTCCTGTAAACATCATATTAAGATTCAATTCTTCTAAATCTAAATTTCCTTTTGTCATTTCTTTATAAACTAAATAATTAACTAATTTATTAACCTCTTCTTTTACTTCAACAAGTCCTACCATCCTATTTAATTTCTCAATTGGTTCCTTTATTTGTTCCAATATTTGATCTCTTTTTAAAATTGCTTGTTTTAAATTTTGTAATTGATCTACTTCTTCTTCTTTATCATTTTCTTCATTTGCTTTTTTTATAATCATACTATAATTACTTTTTGATTGCTTTTCATAGTCTTCTTTTACTTGATCTACACTTAATAATACCTCTTTTAAATCTCTTAATAACATTTTCACTTGTTTTTCATTATTATTTTCTAGACAATTATTTATGACATCTATTGTTAGGCCTAATTTACCAGTGATATTACTTGATAATGTTTTTGTTGGTAGACAATATTCTACATCTTTATAGCATAAATAAATATTATTTCGTGCTTCTTTTAAATATTCTTCTTTTGCTTTAAGTAAATTATCTCCTGCTTCTCTAAATCTTGTTAATAAATTTATATCAGATATTGGATATCCAATTCCAATCATTGTTTCTTCTCTTTTTTCATTTAAGTCTTTCATATTTTTATATATAGCTTGTGAATCAGTTCTAAAAACTGATCTATTATTAGTATATTCATAATATCCGCTTACAACATTTACTGGATTATATATGTATAAATCATCGTTTATTTTTATTTTTTTAAATAATAAAACATTATTTCTCATACTACTTCTCCTTAATATAAATAAAAAACTACTTTAAAGTAGTATTTTATTTTGTTAATTTTTTATTAGGGTCTTCTAATTGTTTATATTGTTTTCTTACCCTTTCATATTTACTATTATCTTTTACTGTCTCAGCTGTTAAAATAATAGCATCATAAGCGTATGCATTCATTGAAACATCGAATGCAGCTTTTGTCATTACATTAGTTACTACATATCTTAAACTTCTAGCACCTGTTTTTAAACTTAAGGCTTGATCTACTAAAGCATCAATAAATCCTTCAGTATATCTTAAACTAACATTATCTGATTTAAACATTAATTTAAAGTCAATTAATGGACTATCAGCTGAATCTAATAAAATTTGCTTCATCATTTCTTTAGTCATAGGTTGCAATTGTTCAACTGCTTCAATTCTACCAACTAATTCATTAGGAAGTCCTGATTTCTTTAAAAATTCTGTATCTATTGTTGGATATTCTATATCTTCTTTTACAACATTATTTTCAGTTTGATTTCCTAATTTAAATCCTATTACCTTAGAATTTGATTTATCATCTTTATTTAATTTAGCTGCTTTAGCAAATGAACCTGTTGAAATTACAGTTAAGAATGATGTATCAAACTCAATTGGTTGATGACGTCTATCATTAGTAAATAGTGTATATGTTTTACCATTTAAGAATCCTAGTAATGTATGATATACAGATTCACCCATATTTAAACCTTTATTTGCTGATGGTTTATCAATTTCATCAAAAATTACAATAGCATGTTGTGCTCTATTTATATCAAAACCACAACTTTCTACTAATGCTTCTAATTTAGATTCTATTGATGTACCAACTAATCCTGGTAATGATAATTCTGTAGCATCAATATTTAAAAATGGTCTATTTGTTATTTTAGATGCTGTTTCAGCTATAAATGTTTTACCACATCCTGTTGGACCTACAAGTATTGTTGTAATTCTTTCGTTTTTACTTTCTGCTTGTTCTCCACGTTTTAATGCTACTATTACAGCTTTTTTAGCATCTTCTTGACCAATAGCATATTCATCTAATTTCATTCTGATTTTTTTATATCTATATGGATCTTTTAAATCACTTGGATCAAAATGATTTAACACTTCATTGTCTTCTTTAACATCATTGTAGTATACATCATATAATTTATTATTTTCTATTGTTTCTTTTGTTAAAGTAATTGAGTCAATTCCAAGTGGATTCATTAACATTTCATATTCAGCATTTTTTACTGATTCAGAAATTATAAATTTTAATGATCTTGCACCTGTTTTCATTTTAATTGCCTTATCAATTACTGCTTCTATATAATCATCAGTAACATTTAATTCTACATTACTTTTTTTGAATATTGCTTTCGCTTTATTTAAAGCACTTTCTTCAGATTCTAGAATAATGTCTCTCATAATATTTCTATTCATTGGATCTAATTGTGCAATAAGATTAACTCTTCCTACTAGTTCATCAGGCATTCCTGCTTTTTTTAAGAAACTACCATCAATTGTTGGATATTGTACATCTTCAACGTCTACAACTTCTTCATGAGCTTTATTAGCTGTAAATCCTATATTTGTTCTATGATATCCATCATCTTTATTCTTATTTGCGAATTTAGCAAAAGAACCTGTTGAGATAATTGTCATATTTTTAGTATCAAATTCCATTGGTTTTACAGCACGGTCATTTTTAAATAGTGTATATTTCTTACCTTGTAAAAATCCTAGTAATGTATTATATACATTTTCACCCATACCAGCACCTTCATTAGTTGCTTGTTTATCAATTTCATCGAATAATACTATAGCATTTTCAGCTGCTTTAATATCAAAATTTAATGATCTTACTAAAGCTTCTAATTTAGATTCTATTGATGTACCAACTAAACCTGGTAATGATAATTCTGTAGTATCGATATTTAAGAATGGTTTTCTTGTTACTTCAGCTAATTTTTCAGCTATAAATGTTTTACCACATCCTGTTGGTCCAACAAGTAATGTATTAATTTTCATTGTATCTTTTTGTCGTCTTTCATTCATTTTTAATGAATTTATAACTGCTTGTTTTGCATCTTCTTGACCTACTATGTATTTGTCTAATACATCTTTAATTTTTTTGTATCTCATTGGATCGTCTAAATCTATTAGATTTTCAAATGTTTTTTCATAATCTTTTTGTTTTTCTGCTTGAGTTAATTTTTTTTGTTTATTAACTTCATTTATTTCTTGTTTTTCATTCAATTCTTCAACAATGTAATCTTTAAGTGCTGAAAGATCATTTTTCATATCATCCATAGATTTGTCTTTTAAGATTAAATCTAAGTTTTCTAAGATAAAATCAACTAATTCTTTATAATCTTTATTTTGCATATTTTGTCCAATTTGAACTTGTTTTTGTAAAAATCTTTCATATAATTCTGGATTTTTAGCCATAATTTCTTCTTGATATAATCTATTGTAATATTCTTCTAAATTTAGTGTTAATAACTTAATCTTTTTAAATTCTTTTAATACAATTCCTATTATAATTTGTCTTTTAAGTAATTCTACTAATTCTTTTTCAGCTTCTTTTAAATTGCCAAATCTTTGCTCTATCATTGATTTTGACATATAATAACAAATTCCCTCTTTTATATCGTCATTCATAATTTCTGGACTGTCAATTGGACAATATTCGTTTCCATTTATATCTATAAATCCGAACTCATCAACAAAACCCTCTACCATTTCTGATGGTTCAAACATTAAAAAGTGATCCCCTATTTTCTTCTTTTTCATTAATATTGTTACGCATTCTTCCATATTTTCACTCCTCTTACTATCTTATACTCATGTTGATATATTAATATGTTTTTGAGTATCCTATGAAAAAAACTATAAACATATAACAAGTATACATTTATAGTTCTTACTTTATCTAAAAATATTAGATTAATATAAGTTTTGATTTGCATCAAATTTAATTCTGTATAGTTTGTTGTATTGTTTTTAATATATAGTTAAATTTTATATTGTATGTTGTTAAATAAGTACGTAAAAAAGACATTATTGATATTAATGTAATAATAATTATTAATGTAATAATAAGACTCCAAATCATCATATAAATCATCTCCTAAAAATATTTAATGTACATAAAAAGTCTATAAATGTAAGGACGCATTGCGCGTGGTACCACCTTACTTTATAGACTTACTCTACCTCTATTTTCTTTAACGCAGAAATGTACGATTATATAACCTTAGTGATATTCATATGTAAACTTAGTTATGTTTTCACCAACCACATTTTCTCTAAAACCTTATTTACTATTACTTATCTAAGATTAATGTCATAATTGTCATATGTCATTAATTGAATTATAAAATATAATACCTATTTAAGTCAAGAAAAAATTTTAAAAAAAATTAAATTTATATAAAAAAAACAAATTAAAGTTCTAATTTGTTTATTTTCTTATTAATATCTTTTTTATAATAATTGTAAGTTGTTAGTAATAATATTGTCATTGGTAGCGATATAATTATTCCTAAAATTCCAAATAAAATACCTCCACCAAACACTGATAAAATAACAATTATCGGATGTAATTGATTAGATTTACCATATACAAATGGATTAATTACATAACTATCTAAAATTGATAAAATTAAAAATACTATAAGTGTTCTTATAAATAACTTAGGACTTATCACTATAGCAGTAATTATTGCTATAGTATTAGTTATTAAACCACCAAAATATGGTATTAAATTGGCTATTGCAGATAAGAAACCTAAAAGGATTGCATTAGGATGTCCAATAAGCAAAAATGCTATAGTATATTCTATAATTGTTATAATAATAATTTTAGTAAATCCATCTAAATAATTTTTCATAGAATTATCTAATGCTTTTATATAATTATATTTTTTTATACCTTTTTCTTTATAATGATTTTTAATTTTTTCCCTAATTTTATCCATATCTATTAGAAAATATATTGAAGCACTAATAGTAATAATTATAGTTGATAAATAACTAAAACTTTTACTAACAATTGAAATAATGCTTTTTCCATAATCTTTTATAATTTTAGAAAAATTATCTTGAATAATATTTGTTAAAGGTCCGAAATCAAAATCATATTTCATTTGAATATCTTTTATAAATAAAAGAATTCCATTAAGTAAACTACCTACTTGTTCGAATAAAAGTGGTGCTACTACTAGTATTAAAAATCCAAAAACAATAAAAACAAATGAACAAACCATAAAATTACTAATAGATTTAGGAATTTTTTTATCTTGTAATTTCTTTGAATAAGGATAAAAAGCATAGGCCACAGAAAATGCTATTAAAAATGGAAAAAATATTTTAAATAGCTTTAATAGCACTATGCTCCATAATCCACTAGTTTGATATATTAAAAATATTATAAACATAAATATAGCAAGATTAACTAATTTATAGTTTATTTTATTTATCACTATTTATAATCCTCGCTATCTAACATAATAGTAGTTGGACCATCATTTACTAAACTTACTTTCATATCTGCACCAAATTTACCAGTTTGAACATCAATATTCATATCTTTTAATTTTTTATTAAATAAATCATATAATAAAACAGACTTTTCACCATTTAAAGCTTTTAAATAGCTTGGTCTTCTACCTTTTCTTGTATCAGCATATAAAGTAAATTGTGAAATACTTAATATACTTCCACCAACTTCTAAAAATGACTTATTCATAACCCCATTTTCATCTTCAAAAATTCTTAAATTTATAGTCTTAGAGATCATTTTATCTATTATTTCTTCATTATCTCCTTCAGTAAATCCAACTAATAAAACAAGCCCAGAGTCTATAGAACCTAAAATTTTGCCATCAACTTTTACACTAGCTTCTAGTGATTTTTGAACTAAAACTCTCATTATTTTATTATCCTTTCTATAGAATTAATTTTTTGAAGTGAATTAATATCATTCATAAATTTAACCAATGATTCTTTACAATCTACCATAACAGTAATTTCAAAAACATATTCATCTTTTGATTGTGATAATGAATTAATTGACTGAATTGTAATATCACTATTAGATGTTTTTGAAACAACATCTAATAAAATATTTTTACTTTCACTAGCACGTATTAGTAGTGTAGTAGAATATTTTTTGCTTATTTTTGTATTCCAATTAACCTCAATTAATCTTTCTTCTAATTCACTAACATTAGGACATACACTTCTATGTACAGAAATACCATTACCTTTAGTAATGTAACCGATTACCCTATCACCAGGTACTGGTTTACAACAAGAAGCAATATTTACTTTAATATCATCAATTCCTTCAACAACAATATCATTTTTATTTACTGTTTGCTTAATATTAGCATTATTTGTTGCTTTCTTTAAGATGATATCTACTTTGTTTTCATTATTATTATTTATAACATTAAAAATCATTGTTGGAGTAATTTTACCATTACCAACATTAACATATAATTCATCCACATTTCGGAATTTATATTCTTTTAATATTTTTTCAATATTTTCATTTGAAATAATTTCATTAAAGGCTATTTTTTTCTTTCGACATTCATCTTTTAATATTTCCTGTCCTTTTTCAATATAACCTTCTTTATCTATTTTATTATAAAATGCTTTAATTTTATTTTTCGCAGAACTAGTATAAGCCATATTAATCCATTCTCTACTAGGACCGATAGAATTTTTATTTGTATTAATTTTAATAATATCATTATCTTTTAATACGTAATCAAGTGGAACAATATTATTATTTACAATAGCACCTACCATTTTATCACCTACACCAGAGTGAACCCTATATGCGAAATCTATTGGAGTTGATCCACTTGGAAGTTCGATAACATCACCTTTAGGTGTAAATACATAAACATTTTCTTTTAATACTTCTTCACTAACAGATTTTACAAAATCAGCATCATTAGTTTCTTCTTGTTTTAAATCCATTATATTTCTAAAGAATTGTAATTTTTGTTCCATTGTATTTTTCATATTTGCTTTTACATTACTACCATTTTCTTTATATGACCAGTGAGATGCAATACCAAGTTCTGCAACTTTATCCATCTCATAAGTTCTAATTTGAATTTCATATAATTGTCCGCCTTCACCAAATACAGTAGTATGTAAGCTTTGGTACATATTTGTTTTTGGCATTGCTACATAGTCTTTAAATCTTTTAGGTATTGGTCTATATTTAGAATGTATTATACCTAATGCTTGATAACATTCAGACTCGGTATCAACAAATACACGTAATGCGAGCAAATCAAAAATATCACTAAATTTTTTACCTTTATCAAGTTTTTTATAAATACTATAAATACTTTTTGATCTTCCCTTAATTTCATGTTTAATTCCATGTTCATTTAGTAAAGAAGAAACGGATTGTTTCATTTCAATAACTAATTGATCACGTTCTGCTTTACTTTTATTTAATTTTTCAACTATATCAAAATATGTGTCTGGTTTATAGTAACGCAATGATAAATCTTCTAATTCACTTTTAATACTACCAATTCCTAGTCTATGTGCTATAGGAGTAAGTATATCTAAAGTTTCCTTAGCTTTTTGTTTTTGTTTTTTTTCAGGTAATGCCCAAATTGTTCTCATATTATGAAGCCTATCAGCAAGTTTTATAATTATAACCCTTACGTCTTCAGTTAAACCAACTAATATTTTTCTATGATTTGCAATCATAGCTTCATTATCACCTTGAAAATTTAATCTATTAATTTTGGTAACTCCATTAACTAAAAGTGCTACCTCACTTCCAAACATTTCTTCTATTTCTTCTATTGTTACATCAGTATCTTCAACAATATCATGTAGTAATGCAGCTTGTATTGTTTTAGCATCAGCATATATCTCAGTTAAAATATATGCAACATTTAATGGATGTATTATATAGTCTTCCCCGCTTTTTCTTTTAACTCCAAAATGCTTTTCAAAAGCGAGCATGTATGCTTTTCTTATCATATCTAAGTCGTTTTCGTCAGTAATATATGTGATAAGTTTTTCTCTTAATTCTTCGAATGTTAAATTTGGTTTATCTTTTCTCATACTATCACCACCATAAATAATATTATATAATAAATTTAACTTTTAATCAATAATACGAAAGAAGGGTTATAATCCTTCCTTATAATAATATTTTTTTAAATTCATAAGTATCATCTATAATAAATTATATCATATCAACATAAAAAAAGTTAATGCTTATGCATTAACTCCTTTAACTTAATCTTCTTCTTCATACCATTTCTTTTTGATTGGTTTTCCAATATTTTTCTTTTCTATTGCATACCAACATTGACATGCTATAAAGATTGAAGACATAACACCAGCAACAAGTCCTATTAATAATGCTATATTAAAATTAATAATTTCATGAGCACCAAATAAAATTAAACATACTACTGGACATAATGTAGTAAATGTTGTTATTATACTTCTTCCTAATGTAGCAGTTAAACTAACATTTACTATTTCAGCTAATTCTTCTTTTGATTTAACTTTACCATTTGTTTTTCTATTTAAATTTTCACGTATACGGTCAAATGTAACTATTGTATCATTAATTGAGTAACCAATAATTGATAATATAGCTGCAATAAATATACTTGTAACTTCAAGTTTAAATAAACTAAATATAAATACCATTAACATTACATCATGAACAAGTGCTAAAATACCACTTATAGCATAACTAAATCTAAATCTAATAGAAACATATAATATTATTCCTAAAGATGCTAAAATGATTGTTAAAATAGCATTTTTAACTAGATCTTTTTTAACCATATTTGAAATTACACCAATTTCAGTTTTGGCATTAAATTTTTCACTAATTGTTTCTTCAGCTTCTAATACTTGAGTTTTATTTAACGATTCATTAATTTTTACATTAACTGATTTATTATTTATTTTTTCAGAATCATAAATAGTATAACCTAATGTTTTAATTTCTTTTTTAAGGTCTGTAATATTAATTTTTTCTTCACTTACAACACTAATTGATGAACCACCTTTAAAATCAATACCTAAAGTTAATTTATTTATACATAATGAAGAAATACCAACAAAAAGTATTATAATAGTGTATATTACAACACTTTTAGAAGCTTTAACAAAATTAATTGTTTTAAGTTTTTCATTTCCTTTAAATCCAATAAATAAATTTAATTTATTATCGAATATACCTGTATTTACAAATAATCCTAATAAAAATCTTGTCAATAATACCATTACTAACATTGTAACAATTGTTGAAATTATTAGCATTGTTGCAAATCCCTTAACTGTACTTTCACCAAATATAAATAAAATTATTGCAACTAATAAAGTAGTAATGTTTGAATCGAAAATTGCCATAAATGAATTCTTATTACCTTTTTTATAAGCACCTTCAAGTCTTACATTATCTTTCAATTCATCTTTAATACGTGAGAAACTAATTACACATGAATCGATTGCCATTCCTATACCGATAACTAATGCTGCGATACCAGGAAGAGTTAATACACCACCAAATAACCAAAAAGTTAAAAATGTTAAGAATGAATAAATAATAATACTAATTGTTGCTATAAATCCAGCAAAATGATATAAGAAAATCATTGATAATCCAATTAATCCTACACCAATTAATCCTGCTTTTGCAGTTAATTCTAATGAATTTTCACCAAATGATGCAGAAACAGTTTTAGATGAGATTTCACTTAACTTTGTAGGTAAACTACCAGAATTAATTAAATTAACTAACATTTCAACTTCATCTTGAGTAAAGTTTCCTTGAATAATTACATCACTTGCAAAACCTTGTGAAACACTTGCAGCTGATAAACATTTACTTTTACCATCACCACATTTTTCTTTTTCTTTTTCATATGAAGTTAATCCATCATAATCTAACCAAATAACAATTACATTATTTTCTTGTTTACTAATTTTGTCTGTAACTTCATAAAATTTATCTTTATCTTTAACTGATAATGATACTGCTGGACGCCCCTTTTCATCTTGTCCTACTTTAGCACCACCACTATTTAAGACATCACTATTCATAAGTAAGTTATTGTTTGTATCTCTAAATGTAAGATTAGCAACTGAACTTAATGTTTGACGTGCTTTAGCAGGGTCTGTAACACCAGCTAATTGAACACGAATTTTATCATCACCTTCAATTGTAATTTCAGGTTCACTTACACCTAATACATCAATTCTTTTAGAAATTGTTTTATAAGTATTTTGTAACATGTCATTATTGACTTTTTTACCATCTATACTTTTAACTTGATATAAAACTTCAAAACCACCTTGTAAATCTAATCCAAATTTTAAGTTTTTAAGTAGTGTTGGTGTTGATATTCCAATTACTACTAAGATAATAGCAATTATTAAACAACTTTTAATAATTGAATTTTTATTTTTTTTCTTCATGTTATTCCTCCTACTCGAAATAAATATGTCTTTGTGTCATATTAAGTTTGCTTTTCAAATATTCGTCTAATTTAATATTATCAATGTTTAATATATCACTAACCATTTGATATAATCCTAAATTAGAAGAATCAATCCATTTTATTTCTTTTAAATAATTCCATACATCACTTTCTTCGATATAATCATATCCATTACGATGCATTTCAATTACTTTTGTTCTTAAGGCTGGTTTTAACCTATTATATAATTCTTCTAATGAATTGAATTTTATATCCATATCTTACCTCCAAATATGCCTATACATATTATATATTATATTTATTAAATTTTAAAGTCTTTTTGTTGTTTTTCTAATTTATTTATAGTATAATTATCATGACATTTTGTGAAAAGAGAATATTTTATTTTAACTACATGGTAAATGTGGTTTTTTGTGTTATAGTAAGGAGGATTTATGAGCGAATTAGTAACAGAAAACAAATATTTAGATAAGGTATTAGAAAGAGTTAATGAGTTGAAAGATATGGTCATTAAAGATCGTGACTACTATCTTAAGGAAGTAGAAGAAATGGGTATACCTGATTTGGAACAAAAAGGATATTTTAAAAAATGTAAAGAGTTAGCATTTAAAGCTAATGAAAAGTATGTAGCATTAAATGAACTTGAAAAAAATACTCATTTTGGACGTATGGATTTAACATTAAATGAAGATAATCATACCGAAAACTTAGTTATGTACATTGGTGAAAAAAGTATAAATAAAGGAATTGAAAATCTTGTTTATGATTGGAGAAGTCCTGTTGGTAATTTATATTATATGAGTAACCAAGAAGATTATAAATATAAGGATACTATTTATAATCTTAATTTAAAAAGGCAAATAGATATTAATAATTCAAAAATTAATAATATATATGATACATTTGTTAGAGGAAGAAACTTAAATGTAACAGATGATTTCTTAATGAAAGTTTTAAATGATAAGAAAAACAGAAACGAATTTGTAGATATTATTAAAACGAATCAAAGTAATCAAAATTCAATAATAAGAGATGAATTAAATACCAATTCAATCGTACAAGGAGTTGCAGGAAGTGGTAAAACTGTAGTACTACTTCATAGATTATCGTATTTACTTTATAATTATCCAGAAATGGATAGAAATAAATTACTTTTTATTACTCCTTCTACGATATTCAAATCAAAATTAAGTAATATTAATAGGAGTTTATCATTAACGACTATTAAAATGATTACAATGGAAGATTATTATTTAGAAAAAATAAATTACTATCTTCCATCAATTAAAATTAATAGAGTTGAAAAAGATAATTTTAAAATTGATATGTTAGAATTTATTTATAGCAAAGATTATCCAAACTATTTACAATCATTTATTAAAGATTACACCAAAAAATCAGATATTAAATTGATTATGGATAATATATTTAAAGATTTAAAAAACAAATTTAATCTTAAAAATAAAAATTATATTATAAATAAAAGAACAACTAAAGCATTTGCATTTACAATATTAATGCTTTATAAACTAATGGATTTTAAATATTATACAGATTATTTATATATGTTTATAGATGAAATGCAAGATTATGGATATGAAGAAATAAGATTAATATCAAAAATGGAAAAAAATGCTAAATTAAATTTATATGGTGATGTTGAACAAGCTATACTTCCCTTTATAAAGAAAAAGGAAATTAATGAGTTAATTGATTTTTTAAATCAATTAAGAGACAATGTTAAAACATATTTTTTGAATGAAAATTATCGTAATAGTAAAGAAATAACTAATTATTGTAATAAATTTTTAAATGTAACAATGACACCAATGGGAATTAATAGTAATCCTGTTAGTGAAATTAAAGTAGATAATTATATAGATTATATCAAAAATCATTTTGATAAATCACATGTTATTATTGGAAATGATATTAAAGACATTGAAGAATTATGTTATATTGGTTATGAAGCATATACTGTTAGTCAAGCAAAAGGATTAGAATTTTCAAAAGTTGTTGTTATGGAAAATAATTTTAATAACGTTTTAAAATATGTTTCATATACAAGAACATTAGATAAATTATTTATATTAAAAAAATAGGCTAAGCCTATTTTTTATTGTATAAATTTATTTTATCTACAAATTCTTTTTGTAATTCCTCTAATCTTTTTTTTGTAGTTGCTTCAAATCTTGCTGTAATCGTTGGACCTGTATTAGAAGCTCTTACAAGTGCAAAACCATCATCATAAACCATTTTCATACCATCTATAGTTAAGCATTCTGGATAGTCTTTTATTAATTTATTTATTACTTCAAATTTAATATCATCAGGTGAATTAAATTTTAATTCTTCAGTTGAATAATATTTATTTACACCATCTAATAATTCAGATAAATTTTTGGAAGTTCTAGATAATATTTCAATCATACGAAGTCCTGCATACATTCCAGAATCAAACCCCATAAATTTATCATTAAACATTAAATGTCCTGAGTATTCTCCTCCAAATGGGATATTATCTTTATTAACTTTATTTCTTAAGTAAGAATTTCCTGTTCTATATTGAATTGGAATACCACCTAATTTTTTTATCTCATCTTCTAAAGCTTTAGAACACTTAACATCAAATACAAATCTTTTATCTTTATTATTTTTTATAATATCTCGTGCAATAATAATCATTACTTCATCTATTCCTAAATGATTACCCTTTTCATCTACTATACCTACTCTATCACCATCACCATCAAATCCAATACCTATATCAAATCCACCTTCTACTACTTTTTTCATAAGCATTTCATTATTCTTTGTAACACATGGATCCGGATGATGATTTGGAAAACTTGAATCAGGTGTATCATATAACATTTCTAATTCAATATTAAATTTACTATATAAATCTTTAGCAAAATATGATGTAGTTGCATTAGCACAATCTACTAATACTTTAATTTTTCTATTACCTAATGTAATTGATTCTTGCATTAATTTAAAGTAATCTTCTTTAATATTAATATTAAAAATCTTTCCTTTTCCTTCTTTAAAATTATTTTCAAGAACGAAATCTCTAAATTTAATTATTTCTTCGCCTTTTGCATTTAAATAATTTTCAAGTGCAAATTTAAAACCATTATCATCTTTTGGATTATGACTTGCAGTAACCATAATACCAGATTCTATTTTCAAATTTAAACATCCAAAGTAATACATTGGTGTAGTACATAGACCCAAATAATAAACATCTACTCCACTTTCTGTTATACCTTCAATTAATGATTCTGTTAGTTCTTCTGATGAATATCTATTATCATGTCCAACAACACAACAATTTCCTTTAATATAACTACCAAAAGCTCTACCAATTAGATATGCAACATCACTGTTTATATCACTAGGATATACACCTCTAATGTCATATCCTCTAAAAATATTTTTGTTTATCATAAATAATCCTCCTACTATTTGTATTATAACATATATTTTAGTATGAAGAATATATTTATTAAATCAACATTTATATTGTTAATAGGTGGATTTATTACAAAATTTTTAGGTATGTTTATAAGAATTGTTATGAGTAGACTACTTCCTACTAATGCTATGGGATCGTATATGATGATAATGCCAACATTTTCTTTATTAATAGCTATTAGTCAGTTTGGATTTCCAACTAGTATCAGTAAACTAGTATCAGAAGATAAACATAATAGTAAAGATATAGTTTCATCTATAATTCCATATTCCATTTTAATAAACATAATTTTAATTTTGTTTTGTTTATGCTTTAGTAATTATATATCCATAAATTTACTTCATGATAAAAATACTTATTTAGGTCTTAAAGTTTTAGGTTTTGTACTTCCTTTTATAAGTATTTCAAGTATTATTAGAGGATATTTTTTTGGTAAACAAAAAATGTTTCCTCATATACTTTCAAATATTATTGAGGATATTGTCAGATTAGTTTTATACATTATTGGAATTCCTTTCACAATTAAATATGGATATAGTATATGTATTATGTTTTTAATTCTTACAAATATTGTTAGTGAACTTACTTCCATTTTTGTCCTCTTATTTTTTTTGCCTGAAAAATTTAAGTACAAATATAATTGTTGCTATGTTAAGGATATTATGTGTATAAGTATTCCATTAACTACATCTAGAATTATTGGAAATATTGGTTATTTTTTCGAACCTATATTATTTACTAAAGTATTATTAAGTAATGGTATTAACAGTAGTATTATAACTTCAGAATATGGAATTATTAATGGCTATGTAATGCCCCTTTTACTTCTTCCATCTTTTTTTTCTAATGCTATTAGTCAAAGTATAATTCCTGTTGTTTCTAATTTTCATAGTAATAAAAAATATAAACCACTTAAAAAAGCAATTCGACAAGGTATATTTTTTTCTTTTATTATTGGATTAATCATGACTTTATTTTATTTATGTTTTGGTAATTATTTACTTCAATTTATTTATAATACTAATAAAGGATATAAATATTTAAGAGTTCTAATTATTCCTTTTTTATTATTTTATATTGAAAGTCCTATCATTTCATGTATGCAAGCAATGAATTTGAGTAAGGAGACTTTAAGAACAACATTTTTTGGAGTTATTATAAAATTATTAAGTATATTAATATTTTGTAAATTATTTAATTTTTGGGGATATATAATTTCTATTATTATAAATATATTTTTTGTAACAATATTTAATTATTATATATTAAAAAAGAAGACTAATCGTCTTCTGTAAATACTATCTTAGCACTAGATAATTGGCCTGCTTCTAACTTATCATTTAGTAGTTGTTTTCTTTCAAAAACAACTGTATCTATGAATTCCCAAATAAAGAACCATAGAAATACTAAAATTAGCTCACTTACTGATTCTATAATATTCATTTTCATAATAAATGTTACTATAATAAATAAAATTAAGCCCGATGTGCATAAGAACATAATTTTTTTAGTATTTTGATTTAAATCAATAATTTTATCTCCTAATTTTAATCCAAAATATGTTTTAACTGTCTTTTCAATAACTTGCTTTTCATAATCATTAAATCTAGCACCAGTAAACTCGATAATAACTTGTTCTTCTACTGGTATATAATAACTTTGTTCTTCTAGATAATCAGCAAGATCATCATTAATCCATTCATAATCTTTAATAGCATAAAAAGAAATAATATCATCTATCGATTCAACATATACAGTTATATATGCTGCTTCTTTTTCCATATAATATCTATCAACAAACTTATTTAAATCAAAATCTTTCTTTTTATACATTTTTAAATTTTTTCTTTTTTTTCTTAATCTATATCTATCCATTATTTTCAGCTTCTTCGCCTATTTTTGTAACAGTAGTTCCAATTAAATCATATGTAACTTTAAATTCATCTATATAAAACACTGCTTCTACTATTTTACCTTTTTCATTAATAATTATTACTGAGTTTTTTAAAGGTACTTTATCACCAAAATCAATTCCTTCTATTTTAATACCATTTTCTACAACTTCTTTTGTTTCATCATCTACTTCATTATATACACCATTTTCATCAATTGCGTACATTCCTTTTGTAATTTTTTTTACTTTTTCTTCTTCTGTAGATTCTTTTGAATTGATTTCTTCTATTTTTCTTTGAATTTTATCTACATATACAAATACTGTATTTCTTATTCCTAATTTATTTATTTCTAAACTTAATTTTTCAGTAATAGATAATTTTTCTTTTTCATATTCTTTTATTTTTTCTTTTTCTTGGTGTTTCATAAATATATATGTAGATCCAACTCCAATAATAAGTCCAATTGTTATACCCATTATAAGGGCTATGACACTTTTATTTGGTTCTTTATTTTTATCCATAAATATTCTCCTTAGTCTACAATTTCTCCATCCATACTCCAAGTTTTTACATCAGTAATTTTTACATTAATAATTTTTCCAATATTTTTTGGATCTGCTTTTACATTAACTAATTTCATAGTTTCTGTATATCCCATTAACATACTCTCATCTTTACCTGAATATCCTTCTACTAAAACTTTAACTGTTTTGCCTAAGTATTTTTGATTAGCTTCTAATGCATATTTATTTACTAAGTCATTTAGTTTATATAATCTTTGATTCTTTTCTTCAATAGAAACATCATCTTTCATTTTACATGCTGGTGTTCCTATACGTGGTGAAAATACAAAAGTAAATGCCGAATCATATTTGCAAGCATTAACAACATCTAATGTTTCATTAAAGTCTTCTAAAGTTTCACCAGGAAATCCTACAATAATATCAGTCGTAATTGAAACATTTTCAATTCTTGTTTTTAATTTATTAAATAATTGTAAATATTCTTCTTTTGTATATCTTCTTCCCATTAATTTTAGAATTCTAGATGAACCACTTTGAAGTGGTAAATGGATATAAGGCATAATATTATCATATTTTGCTATAACATCAATCATTTCATCATTAAAATCCCAAGGATGAGATGTAACAAATCTTAATCTTTTAATTCCTGTTTTTGCAACATCTTCAAGTAAATTAGCCATAGTATAATTAATATTTAAATCTTTACCGTATGCGTTTACATTTTGACCTAAAAGTGTTACTTCTAAGTAACCATCATTAACTAATTCTTTTACTTCATCAATAATATATTTTGATTCACGACTTCTTTGTTTACCTCTTGTATATGGTACTATACAGTATGTACAAAATTTGTCACAACCATACATAATATTAACCCATGCTTTATATTTACTATCTCTTTTAACAGGGATATTTTCATATACTTCCCCTTCAATACTATCTACTTCAACTTCAAGAGATTTTTTTGCCATAGATGTAGCAATTATGTTTGGTAAATTATTAATATTGTGTGTTCCAAAAACAATATCTAAAAATTTATATTTAGTCATTATTTCTTCTACTACAGATTCTTCTTGTGCCATACATCCACAAATTCCTGCCATAACTTCTGGTCTAGATTCTTTTAAATGTTTAATTCGTCCAACCATTCCAAATACTTTATTATGAGCATTTTCTCTAATAGCACATGTATTTAATAAAATTAAATCTGCTTTTTCAAATTCACTTGCTTCTTTATAACCCATAGTTTCTAATATCGCCTTGATGTTTTCACTATCATGTTCATTCATTTGACAACCATAAGTTTTTACATAGTAAGTTTTTCCTAATCCTAAATTTTTATAATTTTCATTTAAAACATATCCTTCAGGAACAATATTAATTTTATTATTTGTACGTTTTTTTGCTTCCAATAAACTTGGTAATTTCATATATAATCACCCATTTCTACTACAAAATAGTATCATAATTTATAAAGAAATTCAAGTTATTATATATGTTAATTATATTATATCACGAATAATATTTTTTTTAAATTAAAAACCAACTTTAAAGTTGGTTATTTTATGTCTCCACATTTTTTTAGCATATATTTTGTTAAAATAGGACCAATCATATCAAATACAAATGAAGATGCTATTATTATAGTCATCATAGTATTTGATTCTAAAAATACTTTAGATGCCTCAATTGCAAGACCAATTGCAAGACCTGTTTGTGATAATAATGTTGGACCTAAGTATGTTTTAATTTTTTTATTACAATGTGTTAAATCGGCACCCATATATGCACCAAAAATTTTTCCTACAGTTCTTGCTAATATAAATGCTATAGTAATTATTAAACATGAAGTCATTTTCGAAAAATCTAAACTAGCACCACTTATTACAAAGAATATTACAAGAAAAGGTGCAGACATTTCATCCATTGTAAATAATATATTATCTGTGACTCTCGAATTAAATGAATTAACAAATGATATACCTGTTATCATACACATTAATAATGGAGAAATATCATATACATCACATATTAATATTATTCCAAATATAATTACTATAATTAAACAAATGGCATTCAAATGTGTTTTAAATACTTTGACTAAATACCCTAGAAGAACACCTAGTAGTATTCCTATCACTATCGCTATTAAAATTTCTTTAAATGGTAATAGAAATAATGATAAATTTAATGATGGTGCTTTAAAAATTTCAGCAATTGCTATTGCAAAACCAAATAATAAAAGAGATATAACATCATCTATAGCTATTACACTTAACATGTTATTTGTTACTTCCCCTTTTGCCTTATACTCTTTTACAATCATCATTATTGCTGCAGGAGCAGTTGATGATGCAATAGCACCCATTACAAGAGAAAAAGGAAATGAACAATTTAAAAGTAATAGTGTTACAGATACTAAGAATAATGTGAGAAGTGAACTCATTATACCAATGATAAATGGTTTTGTACCTAATTTTTTAATATATTTAAATTTGAATTCAGCACCTATCATAAATGATATAAATGATAGTGCTAATGTTTGAAATATGTCCATTGTATATATCATGGTTGAATTTAATACTTTAAGCACACATGGACCCATGATAATTCCTGCTATTAAATATCCTGTTACTTCTGGAAATTTGAATTTTTTGGCTATTGAACCAAATACTATTCCAAAAATAAAAATGGAACATATCACATATAATTCTAACAATTTATATTCCTACACTTTCTTCTATTGGTAAAATAATTAGATTATATTGATTTTCAGGAATTATTTTATTTAATACTTTTTTAACTGTATTAATTTGATTATCATCACAAGCAATTAATATTGTTTTGCTTTCATCAGTTGAATAATCTATTAAAAATCTCATTGATGAAAAAATATTTGTTTGTTTTTCTTTCTTTTTTTCACTTACATAAGAATTACTATCAAGTACAGTTATTTTATTTATTTTTTCTTCTGTTAATTTTATTATTAAATCATCAAGTTTATCTTCATCTTTCAAAATTAATAATATTAATTTCATATCATCACTACCTTCAATATCTATTATAAACTATTTTTGAAAATAAAAAAAGAGGTTTTATACCTCTTGAATAACTAATAGGACCATAGGTTTACATTCAGTTTCCTGATATAAATATTTACCTACTTTATCTCTAATGCCTGTTTTAATTTTATTGAAATCAACACGATTATCTTTAATATTCTCATTAATTACTTCTAATGAAATTCTTTCAGCTTCTTTAATTACATCAATATTATCTTTTACATAAATAAATCCTCGTGTTAATATTTCAGGACCAGCTAAAACAGTTTTAGTTTCTTTATCTAATGTAGCAGTAACAACGACAATACCGTTATCACTTAAAGCTTCTCTATCTTTTAATACTGCTTCACCTATATCACCAATTGTTTTACCATCTATTAATATATCATCAACTTTTATAGTCTCATTTCCTGGTTGATATTTACCATTATTAAATACTGCTACTTGTCCATTTAATTTGACAAGAATATTTTCTTCATCCATACCGTATCTCAAAGCTACTTCTTTATTAGCAATTTGATGACGGAATTCACCAATTACTGGCATGTAATATTTTGGTTGCATTAAATCAAGCATAAGCATTAAATCTTCGCTAGAAGCATGCATTGATAAATATTTTTTAGTTGGAAGAATTACTAAATTACATTGCATTTGTGCTAATGCATCATAAACAGCAGTTGCTGATTTTTCCATACCATCATATACTTGTGATGCAAAAACAACTGTATCATCTTCATTAATTTTAATAAATTTATCTGTTCCTCTAATAATTCTTTTGATATTTGTAAATGGTTTTTCTCTATCATCAGAAATTATAACAACAACATTCTTATCATTAACATGATGAATTGAAGTAAGTTTTGATTTATCAAATTTTATATAACCTTTTTCAATACATCTTAATAATGTATTTTCTAATGATTTACCCATTATAATAACTTTTCTATTAGAATTTTCTATTTCATTTAATAATTCTTGAATTCTATAAATTTGTGATTCATAAATATTAAATAAAATTCTTCCTTCGTTTCTACCAAGAACTTCACGGAATGCTTTTGATACTTTATGTTGTGGAGATGTAAATCCTTGTTTATCAGCATACATTGATTCACTTAATAAACATAATACTCCTTGTTTTCCGACATAAGCTAATTTTCCGATATCTGTACTAAATGATCCACGCATACTTGAATCAATACAGAAGTTTCCTGTGTAGAAGATAGCGCCATCTGGTGTATATAAAACATAACCAACAGCATCAGGTACTGAATGTGTTAAACTAATTGGGAATATAGCATTATTTTTAAAGTTTACTTTTTTATGTGGTTTTAATTCTATTAGATTTGCATTTTTAATATTTTCACTTTCAAGTTCATCTCTTAATATATCCAAAGTGAAAGAAGTTCCGTAAACCTTTAATTCTGGTAATTCTTTTATTATATCACATAATGCTCCCATTTGTAATAAATGACCATGGGTAATGAATATACCTTGTATTCTTTTTATATTATCTTTTAAATAGTCAAAGTTAGGCAAAATGTAGTCTACACCTAACATTTTATCATCCGCATATTTTAATCCAGCATCGAATACAAAAATATCTTTATCAACTTCGACAATATACATATTTTTGCCGACATCATTTAAACCCCCGAGTCCAAATATTCTAATTTTACTCATAAATCTCCTTTCATTAAATTAAAAAAGCCTAACTAATTATAACATATTATAATTAATTAAGCAAAGGTATTAAGAACAAGTTACAGAATTTTATGATTAATTTGTGATAATGTCTTAAGTGTTAACTTGCGAAAATGTCTCAATAC
>SAMEA3663006__coassemble_248_pt1 | contig 32923 bp, 36 predicted proteins | sample SAMEA3663006__metabat2_low_PE_028 | metagenome-assembled genome bin SAMEA3663006 (sample SAMEA3663006) | pig gut metagenome | biome: pig gut; feature: pig-associated habitat; material: faeces | place: France | collected 2012
TGGTGCTAAAAAAACTGATAATATATAAGTATATATTGGTAATCTTTCAAACATATCATTAATAGCTTCTTGATTGTTAGATATTTCTGATTTATTTATAAGAGTTATAATACCATTACTAAATGCCATTAAAACTAATATTAAAAACCAATATTTAAAATATTTTTTAAAATATTTATCTCTATTTTCATAAAAATCTTTCCACATATGAACGATTTCTTTTTTAAATAATAAAAATATAAATAGTATAGTTAATATTTCAATTAGTATAGTATATACTTCTAAAAAAAGTGTTGGTGGATTAATATTTAATATTTTAAATGGTAAATCACTATAGTTTTGCAATAAAAACCATACAACAAAACCGATTATTCCATAAATTCCTAATTTATTCTTTTCTTTCATAACATCACCATAATTATTATATCAAATATTTGCCTTTTTTAACTTTATTTTTAAAATATTTTATGTTATAATGTATTTAGCTGCAAGAAAGAGTGGGGTTGATTCCCCGCTCTTTAATGTAATATGGAGGAATTTTTATGAATATTGAAAAAGTTGTTAGAGACCTAATTCAAGATGAAATAACTAATTGTGGTTATATCTTAGATGAAGTTAAATACGTAAAAGAAGGTGGAGTTCAATTTTTACGTGTTATCATTGACAAAGAAGGATATGTTAATGTAGATGATTGTTTAAAAGTATGTCATGCTATTAATCCAATCTTAGATAGAGAAGATCCAATAGATGAACAATATATGTTAGATGTATGTTCTAAAGAGAAGGGAAGAGAATAAAATGAACAGTAAAGAATTTTTAAATGCTGTTAAATTAGTCGTTAAAGAAAAAGGAATTGACGAAGACGTAATTTATGAAGCTATGGAATTAGCATTATCTAGTGCTTATAGAAAAAATTTTAATTCTAGAGAAAATGTAAGAGTTCAAATTGACCGTAAAAAAGGTGACATTAAAGTATTTTCATTTTTAAATGTTGTTGAATTTGATGAAGAAGAAGGAATCGATCCAGAAACTGAAATTACAATAGAAGAAGCTAGAGAAATTAATCCAGATATTCAAGTAGGGGATACTATTGAAACTGAAGTTACGCCAAGTGATTTTGGTCGTGTTGCAGCAGCTACAGCTAAACAAGTAGTAGTTCAAAAAATAAGAGAAGCAGAAAGAAACGTTATTATTAATGAATTTAGTGATAAACAAGATGAAATGGTTACAGGAACTGTTGAAATGGAAGATGTTAGAAATTACTATATTGATTTTGGAAAAACTCAAGGTATTTTACCAAAAACAGAAATTATTCCTGGAGAAACTATTAAAATGGGTAGTAGTATTAAAGTATATATTACTAAAGTTGAAAATAACTCTAAGGGACCTCTTATTCTTTTATCAAGAAGTCATTATGGTTTTGTTAAAAGATTATTTGAACTTGAAATTCCTGAAATTAATGAAGGATTAATATTAGTACAAAGTGTTGCTCGTGAAGCAGGAGTTAGAACTAAAATATCTGTTTACTCAGAAGATGAAAATGTTGATGCAGTAGGAAGTTGTATTGGTGAAAAAGGAAGTCGTATTGCTAATATTTTAAATGAATTATCTGGAGAAAAAATTGATATTATTCCATATGATAAAGATAACGTTAAATATATTGAAAATGCTTTAAGTCCTGCTAAAAATGTTAAAGTATTTATTACTGATGAAAAAGCTAAAGAAGCTTTAGTAATTGTTGATCAAGATAATTTATCTTTAGCAATTGGTAAAAAAGGTTTAAATGTTAAATTAGCTTCTCGTTTAACTAGATTTAAAATTGATGTTAAAACTGAAGAACAAGCTAAAGAACTAGGAATTAATTTAGTATAGGTGATTTTATGATTAAGAAAGTTCCATGTCGTACATGTGTAGTTTCTAAAGAAAAACTACCAAAAAAAGAATTAGTACGTATTGTAAGAACTCCAGAAGGAGAAGTTAAAATTGATGAAACAGGAAAAATGAATGGTAGAGGAGCATATCTAAAAAAAGATTTAGAGGTTTTTAATAAAGCTCAAAAAAGTAAAATTTTAGATAGACACCTTGAAGTTTCCGTTCCTGATAGTATCTTTGAATCATTAAAAGAATTATTATAGGGAGGTGTTCTTTATGATGAGTGTAGAAGAATACGCTTTAGACATAAATAGAGATATTAGTGTTGTACTTAAAAAATGTAAGGAATTAGGTATTGATGCTAAAGAAAATGATGATTTACTAGACGATGAAGGTATTACAATGCTAGATAATGCATTTGCAAATGAACCTGAAGAAGAGGTAATTGAAGACGAAATTGAAGATGAATTCGGTGAAAATGTAGAAGTTGTAGTACAAAATAAAAAAGTAAATAATGATCATGTTGTTAATAAACAAAAATTAAAAAAGAAAAATGATGTTAAACAAAAAAATAAAAAAGATTTTCAAAATAAGAAAAAAGAAATGTACAAAAACAAAGAAAAATTAGTATCTAATAAAGCAACTGTAGGGGATAATGTAGTCTTATATAAAGAAAACATGACTGTTGCTGAACTTGCAAAAGAATTGGGTGTTAATGGTACAGAATTAGTAAGAAAATTATTTAATTTAGGTGTTATGGCTACATTAAATAATGCAATAGATTTTGAAAATGCTGAAATATTAGTATTAGATTATAAAAAAGAACTTAAAAAAGAAGAATCTACAAATTTAACAAACTTTGAAAAATTAGAAATTATAGAAGATGAAAAAGATTTAGTAAAACGTCCACCAGTAGTTACTATTATGGGACATGTTGACCATGGTAAAACTACTTTACTAGATAAAATTAGAGAAGCACATGTTGCAGAAGGTGAAGCAGGGGGAATTACTCAAGCTATTAGTGCTTATCAAGTAGAAAAAAACGGACAAATTATTACATTCATAGATACTCCAGGACATGCTGCTTTTACAGAAATGAGAGCTAGAGGAGCTGGAATTACAGACATAGTTATTATTATTGTCGCTGCTGATGATGGTGTTATGCCTCAAACTAAAGAAGCTATTGATCATGCTAAAGCTGCTGGCGTTCCTATATTAGTTGCTGTAAATAAAATTGATAAACCTGAAGCAAATCCAGATAGAGTACTTACTGAATTAACTGAATATGGTCTAACTCCAGAAGCTTGGGGTGGAGATACCATTGTAACTAATATTAGTGCTAAAACTGGACAAGGTGTAGATGAATTACTTGAAAATATATTATTAGTTGCTGAAATGGAAGATTATAAAGCAAATCCAAATAGATATGCTATGGGTACAGTTGTTGAATCTAGATTAGATAAGTCTCAAGGTCCTGTTGTTAGTGTGCTTGTACAAAATGGTACATTAAGATTAGGTGATCCTATAGTTGTTGGTCATGCTTATGGTAAAGTAAGAACATTAAGAAATTCAAATGGTATTGAAATTACTGAGGCTAATCCTTCAATGCCAGTTGAGATTACAGGATTAAATGAAACTCCATCAGCTGGGGACAGATTTATGGCATTTGAATCTGAAAAAGAAGCAAGAAAAATTGGTGAACAAAGAAAAGAACAAGCTAGATTAGAAAAAAATACACCTCAACAAGCAATGTCATTAGATGATTTATTTGCACAAATTCAAGATGGTGTAAAAGAAATAAATGTAATTATTAAGGCAGATGTTAATGGTTCTGCAGAAGCTGTTAAAAACTCTTTAGAAAAAATTGAAGTAGAAGATGTTAGAGTTAAAGTTATTAGAAGTAGTGTAGGGGCTATTACAGAAAGTGATATAGTACTTGCTAAAGCTAGTAATGCAATTTTAATTGGATTTAATATAAGACCTACTAATTCAATTAAAGATTATGCTAAAGAATCTGGTGTTGAAATTAGATTATACGATATCATTTATAAGGCTGTTGAAGAAATGGAAGCTGCAATGAAAGGTATGCTTGATCCTGAATATGAAGAACAAGTTGTTGGTAGTGCTGAAGTTAGACAATTATTTAAGTTTTCTAAAGTTGGTATTATTGCGGGTTCATATGTTATTGATGGTGTGGTTAAAAGAGATTGTAAAGCACGTTTAATTCGTGATGGTGTTGTAATTTATGATGGTAATGTAAATTCATTACAACGTGGTAAAGATTCTGTTAAAGAAGTTAAAAAAGGTCTTGAATGTGGTATTACAATTGAAAATTTCATAGACATCAAAGAAGGAGATATTATCGAAGCTTACGAAATGGTTGAAGTTAAAAGATAATTTGTATTAAAAAAGTTAATTTATATTAACTTTTTTTTTAATATTTTTTAATAATTTTTTAATTGTATTTTAATTAAATATAATGTATCCTTAATAAGGAAACAGGAGGAGAAATGAAAAGCAGTACAATAAAAGAAATGATTGAAAATAGTGTATTATTATATCCAAATAATATTGCATTTTATGAAAAAGAAAATAAAGAATATAAAGGTATAACATATAGTGAATTATATAGTGATATGGTTAATCTTGGTAATAAACTAATTGATATGGGTTTGAAAGATAAAAATATTGCTATTATTGGTAAAAATAGTTATGAATGGGGATTATCTTACTTAACTACTGTGTGTGGTGTTGGTAAGGTTGTTCCTTTAGATAAAGAATTAAAAAAAGAAGAGTTAGATAAACAATTAAATAATTTGAATGTTGATTTAATAATATATTCTAAAGAACAAGAAAAAAAATTAGATCATAATAAATATAAAACAATTAGGATGCAAGATGAAATGAAAGAATTAATTAAAGAAGGTTCTAATTTAGATAATAATTATACTAATACTTATATTGATCCAAATAATGTTGCAGTATATTTATTTACTAGTGGTACAACAGGAAATTCTAAAATAGTTATGTTATCTAATAAAAACATTATGCATAATATAAATAATATTGATCAATTTATAAAAGTAGATGAAACAGATAGATTTTTTTCTGTTCTTCCAATGAATCATACATTGGAATGTACAGGTGGATTTTTAACACCTCTTTCAATTGGAGCTTCAATGATTCATTTAGATAGTTTGAAATATATTCAAAAAGACATGATAAAAACTAAGCCAACAATTATTATAGGAGTACCTAGAGTAATAGAATTATTTGATCAAAAAATAACAAATGAAATAGAAAAAAAAGGTAAAACTAAATTAGTTAAAGCTGCAAGGTTTATAACTAATTTTGTACCAGCACTTAAAAGACCAATATTTAAAGATATCCATGAAAGTTTTGGTTCTGATTTGAAAACAATTATAGTTGGTGGAGCACCAGTAGATCCATTAGTATCAAAACGTTTAAGAGAATATGGTTTTACAATTCTTCAAGGATATGGTCTTACTGAATGTGCACCATTAGTTGCAGGAAATTCTTATAACAATTTTAAAGATGATAAGGTAGGACATCCATTAAGAGATACAGATATTAAAGTTATTAATACTAATAGTGATGGTATAGGTGAAATTTGTGTTAAAGGACCACAAGTCATGCTAGGATACTATAATAATGAAAAAGCTACAAAAGAAGCTATTGATGAAGATGGATATTTTCATACTGGTGATCTTGGATATGTAGATAAATCAGGTTTTATTAAAATAGTTGGTAGATGTAAAAATGTAATTATTACTTCTAATGGTAAAAATGTATATCCTGAAGAAATAGAGGTAGAAATTAATAAAAGTAAATATATTAAACAAGCAATTGTAAGTGCTAAAGATAATATTATTACTGTAGAAATAGTATTAACTGAAGATATACAACAAAAGATAAAAGAAATACCATCATTTAAAGAAGAAATTACTAAAATAATAAATGAATACATTAAAGAAATTAACAGTAAGTTAGCTGAATACAAAAAGATTAAAAAAGTTGAATTAAGAGATAAACCATTTGAAGAAACTTCAACTCAGAAGATAAAAAGATATGTTAAATAATAAATATATGATATAATACTTTTGAGGTGAATTACCATGAGTGTAAAAATTGATAGAATTGCTTCAAATTTAGTAAAAGAAATAAGTTATATATTAATGACAGAAGTAAAAGATCCTGATGTAAAATTTGTAACAGTAACAGATTGTAAAGTTACATCAGATTTATCATATGCTAAAGTATATGTAACTGTATTTAATCAAGATAGAATAGATGAAACTATGAAAGCATTAAAAAATGCTAAGGGATTTATTCGTCACGAACTTATGGATCGTGTAGATATAAGACATATTCCTGAACTTGAATTTGTTTATGATGAATCAATTGAATATGGTAAAAAAATTGAAAATATTATTGAAGAAATTCATAGGGATTAAGAATATAATTTATTATATTCTTTTTCTTATGATATAATATAACAGACAGATAAATAGTAATTTGTTAAATGGAGGATTGTTTATGAAACAAAAATTTGAAAAAAATGAGACTTTATTTTGTATTCTTTTAATAATAGCATATGTACTTGTTAATTCATATTGTATGCAAAACTATGGTTATACGAGTTTAATAAGTTTTATTATAAATACTTTATTATCATTTGTTTTGATTTGGATTATGATTGTTTTAAAAAGAATTGAGTACTATGGATTAAGAAAAATTAATAATATAAAAGAATATTTATATTTTGTTCCGTTATTCTTAATAGCAAGTGTAAATTTATGGAATGGATTTAATTTAAATAAATCAACTTCTGAAATAATATTTCATATTTTAACTATGATTAATGTTGGGTTTATTGAAGAAATAATTTTTAGAGGGTTTCTATTTAAAATGATGGTTAAAGATAATGTAAAGAGTGCAATTATTGTAAGTTCATTAACATTTGGAATAGGCCATATAGTTAACTTATTAAATGGTGCAGACTTAATACCAACTTTAATACAAATATGTTATGCAGTTTCACTTGGTTATTTATTTGTTACTATTTTTTATAAAAGTAAATCGCTTATTCCGTGTATTGTGACACATATCGTAATTAATGCAACATCAATATTTAATATTGAAAACACAATTTCACTATACATTGCACCAATAGTATTAATTATTGTTCCTCTTATTTATTCATGTTATATAAATAAAAAGGTTAAAGAATAAAACAAATTACAATTTATCAAGCAGATCTGTAATAAGATTTGCTTTTCTTATGATATAATTAAAATGGTGATAATATGAAGGAATTATTTAATAAATATAGAGATATTATTATGTATTTAATATTTGGTGTATTAACCACAGTTATTAGTTTAATTGTATTTTATGTACTAACTAAAACTATATTAAATGCTAATGATAAAATAGAATTACAAATTGCCAATATTATTTCATGGATTGCTGGCGTTACATTTGCATATATAACCAATAGTAAATATGTATTTAATGGAAAAAGAACATTTAATGAAGTTATCAAATTTGTTAGTTCTAGACTTTCTACTTTATTTTTAGATATGTTTATAATGTATCTTTTTGTTACTATATTAAAATATAATCCGGATATTATGAAATTAATATCACAAGTTTTAGTAATAGTATCAAATTATATTTTAAGTAAATTATTCGTATTTAAAAACGCATGATTTTGCGTTTTTTTTAGGTTATGCTATAATATCAGCTTAAAGAGGCGATGTTTATGGAAGAAAGAAAGGTTAATTATGGAGAATTAAAGCATAACAAATTGATAGGAGAAGGATCAGAAGCAAGAGTATATTTAAAAGATAATATGGCTATAAAGGCTTTTAATCAAAACGGGATGAAGAAAGAAGAAATGAATAATAAAATTAATAAAATTAAGGAGTTATCTAAAATGGATATGGATAATTTTTTACTACCAAAGGAACTTGTTTATACTTTTAAAAATAAGTTTGTAGGATATTCTATGGATTATGTAGAAAAATTAATGGATATGCATGATTTAATGAAATCAAAAGAATATACTTTAGATAAAAAAATTGAAATGTTAAAAAAATTAGAAAATAATATTAAATGTGCACATAAAAATGATATTGTATTAGTTGATGATTTCTTCTGGAATTTTCTAGTTACAGAAGATTATACTATTTATATGGTAGATACTGATTCATATAAAGTTAAACAATATAAGAATGATTTTGAACCTCATTATTATTATGACTTCTATAGTAAAAAAATAAGTAAAAATATAGATGCTAATTTGGATAAATTTCAAATAGGAGTACACATATTATCATATTTAACTGATAATCAATTTGATAAAGAAGAATTATTAAAATATCCTACAAATTATTTAACAAGATATATTAAATCACTTGATATGCCTAATGAAATTAAAGATTTTTTCTATGAACTTACTTCTCCAAGTAAAGAAAAAAAATACATTGATAATAATTTAGATAATTTATCAAGTAGTAAAAGTTTTTTAAAAAAATACTAACAAATGTAATAATAGAGTATAAAAATTTTTAACGACAATAGATATTCACAGTTATTCTTCACCCTGAAGGCTAGAATTTATCCTAGCCATTTTTTCCTATAAATAAAGGGAAGAAAGGTAGTTATGAAATCTACTATAGTGAACGCTAGGTCACAATTAGGTCACATTTTAAGTGTTTATATACGTTTATTATCGTTTAATTCATTAAATTTTAGACTTAAATCGTTAAGTAATGTATCCATATATTTTGGTACATCATTTAAATCTTCTTCAAATATGTGTGCATAAGTTTCTAGTGTTTCAGTTGAATCTGCGTGTCCTAAATATTTAGATACAACTGTAATTAGTGTTCTACCATGAATTAAAACACTCGCACATGAATGTCTAAATCCGTGTAGATTAATTCTTTTTACTTCAGCTTGTTGAGCATATCTTTTGTTCATATCATTCATTTTATGAGTAGATATAATTGCACATACCCTTAAAGATTATAATTTATAATTTTATGACACTTATGTCACTTATTTATATTAGGTGCTAAACTAAAGTGTCATAAGTGACATAACATATACATTTATTTGTATATGTTTTTTTGTATTCAAAAAATAATCTATGCTCTTGACATGTTCGCGCGAACGAGATATAATAAATTTGTAATTTAAATTATTTTTAGTTTAAAGTTAAAAGGGAGAATAAGAATATGAATAAATTTGGAGAGTATTTAAAGGAAAAGAGAATGGAAAAAGGATTATCAACTAGAAATATGGCGAATGAATTACAAGTTTCAGTTTCATACATTTCAGAATTAGAATCAGGTAAAAAAATGCCACCTAATTCTAAAGAAGAAAAATATAATAATCTTATTGAAAAAATTGGAGAATGTTTATCCTTAACTAAGGAGGAATCTGAGAAACTAAGAAATTTAGCAGATAGTGATTTAGGAGCAAAAGGATATTTATCTAATGATATGACTGATTATATTGAAAATGTTCCACTAGCAATGGCAGCACTAAGAAAAGCAAAAGATGCTAATTTAACAGAATCTGAATGGAATGAAATTATAAAAAAAATAGATAATAAGTAGTTAATTAACATTTATATGTTGATTATAAATTGAAGTAGAAAGGTAGGTGAATATGAATGGTTGGAAAATATCCAAGAAGTATAAAGAATAATTTATATATACTATCAAAAGAAAATATAGATTTTGAAGCTGAACAAGTTTTAAAAGAGTATTTTCCTATAGGTTTAGAAGAACCTCAAGAAATACCGGTAGATATGATTATTGAATCTATGAAGATAAACCTATTGTATAGAAAATTATCAAGACATAAAGAAATTCTTGGTGGATGTATATTTGATAGAGGTAAATTGCCTGTTTATGACGAAAATGGTGTATTAAGTGAAGAAGTATTTGAAGCTAATACTATTATAATTAATTCGGACTTAGCAGATGACAATGATATTAGATATGGTTCAACCAGTGGTCATGAATTAGGACATTACATTACACAAGGCGATTTATACTTTAAAAATAAAGATCAATTAAGCTTATTTGAAAATAGTTTAGAAGATGTAGCTATTATTTGTAAAAGAGAATCTAATGATATTAGTTATATACAAAAAGAACATAAAAAATTAGAAACTAAATATGATTGGATGGAATGGCAAGCAAATTACTTTTCTAGTGCTATTACAGTACCTAAAAAAGCATTAGAAATAAGTTTAAAACCATATTATGATAAATATAAGGATAAATATGGTAAGTGCTTACTAAATAATCTTGAAGATAGTGAACTTATGTTATTAATTAAAAGATTAGCCGAAACTTTTCATGTTTCACCAATATTAATGATTTATAGGTTAAAAAACCTCAACCTACTTCAAAACAATGATATGAAGGAGGTGATAACATTATGGCAATAAAAAAAGATTATGTTGATTGCTGGAACAATAAACATAATCAAGACAATTCACAATATATGAAATATATATCGCTCAAACATATATTATCATATATTGATCAAAAAATAAAGACCGAAAATTGTTGTACTGTAGAGGAGGATTAATATATGATAGACAACAACGATAATTACGAAACTAGATACGATGTTTTTAATTCTTTCTTAGTTTCTAATGCAACGTATTATGGGATTGAGGAATTGCCTGTAGTAAAATCGTGTAATAAAATTCCTAATAAAATAATCACTTTTTCAGAAGCTATGAAAACAAATGATTATAATCAGTGGGTATGTTTTTATGAACTTGATTATTTATTTATGAGAGTATGGAAACAACCAAGGAGATATATTGAAAAGTTGAAAAAATTTAATGGGGTTATATCACCGGATTTTAGTTTATACGTAAATATGCCTTTATGTATGCAAAAATATCATACATATATGGGAAGAGCGTTGGCTAATTGGTTTATTGAAAATGGTATTGATGTTATACCTAATGTTAGAGTTGGTGATAATAGAACATACGATTTTGTATTTGATGGACTAAATAATGGTGATATAGTTGCTATAGGAACAATAGGTACTTGTAGAAAAAATATTGAAAGAAAAATATTAGTTGAAGGTATTAGAGAAACAATACGTAGATTAAATCCAAGTAATATAATTATATATGGTTCTTTACCAAAAGAAATAGAAGCTGAATATCCAAATTTAAAATTTTGCGTTTTTGAAAGTAATAATTTCAAAAAATTGAAGGTAAAAAAACATGGGTAGTGGCAATAGAGGTAATTTTGGTAAAACAAAAGGTTCATCAATAGCTGAAATGGTAAAAAAAGATTATCTAGTAATTAAGAAAAAAGATTTAATAAAAGAATTAGAAATTAATAATATAAAATTTAATAAAAAAGAAATGAAATTTATTACAAAAGATAGATCTGGTCAAACAATATGGCTTGAAACTGGAAATTCATCAGCTGGTTTTAAACATATTGTTGAAAGACATGGAAATGATTATAAAAAAGCTTTTAATATTAATAAAGAGCAAATACCTAACAAAATAAAAAAAGTTATTACAAAAGGTAAAATAATTAATACTGTTGATAATAAAATAGGATATACTAAAGTATATAAGTATAAATCAAAATATTATTTGGTTACAGGTATTGGATATAATGGCTTTATAGTATCAGCATATCCATATGATAAAAAAGGAGGAAAATATGATAAAAATTAAGATACAATTAGATTTTAATAATGGACCTATATGGGGAAATTATTATGATGAAGATACTAATGTAATTAAAACAGGAATTGATTTAATTGATAATAATGATTCAATACAAGAATTAAATAAAGAAATTCAAAATAAATACTCTTCATATTACGAATTTAATTCTCATGATCAAGCATGTTGGTTTAATGAAGAAAAAGAAAAAAATGAAAAAGAAGAAATGTTAGCTTTATTAAATAAGTTAATAGAAGAGATATCTTCAGTAAATGATGGTTCATTTGAAATAGAAGATAATGAAACTGAAAGAATAAAAAAACTGTAACCTTTATGGAGGTCACAGCTACGTCACAATTTAATTAAATAATTGTGGCTTTTTTAAACTTTTTTGAATGTTAGAATATTTGATGAACCTACCAAAAGACAAGTTTATAGTAATCAAACGATAATAGCACAACAAAAAGGAATTTCCAATTGTCCATTATGTGCTGTGGGAAATAATTCAAATAAAGATAGAATTTGGGAATTAAGAGAAATGGATGTGGACCATGTTACGTCATGGAGTAAGGGTGGATCAACAGATATTTCAAATTGTGAAATGTTATGCCAAACTCACAATAAAGCAAAAGGAAATAGATAGGAACATAGAAATATGTTCTTTTTTTATCTTTTCTCCTGAAGATAGTATAGATACAAACTAAACCCTTATAAACACTGGATTTGCAATTAATTCAAGCATTAAAAATGGTATTTTGAACTACAATTTAGATACAAATTAGAGATTTTGCTCTCTTCAAAATTTACTTTTTAGGCAAAAATTAGCCAATTATTGCAACTTTTTAGCAATTTATTGCACTTTTATTGTATTTTTTTACAACTTTTCAGTAACATTTCGTCCTTATATTAAGGGATTAATAACCGTTTTTTTTAATCTCATTACTGTGAAATAGGAAATAATTTGATATCGAAAGAGTATATGATGCATCAGCAAGAATTTATCAAACTATGGAAATAGTGGAAAATAAAGATACTTATTTACTGATTTTTGATATAATATTATAAGGTGATATTAATGAAAAAAAAGAAAATATTAATAATTGTATTTTTAATTTTTATTATAATAATAACATTTTTATTATGTGCTCAAATTAGATTAAAAGGGAAAACTGTTATAACTTTAAATTATGACGAAGTGTATGAGGAGCCTGGATATAGTAGTTTATTTAAAGTAAAAGTAACTAATAATATTAAAAATAACAAAGTTGGTAAATATAAAGTAACTTATAAAAACATTCTATTTAAAAAAATTAGAACAGTTGAAATAGTCGATGAAGTAAAACCGGTTATAACATTAATAGATGATAATGTTACAATATTATTAAATGAAGAATATAAAGAACCAGGTTATAAAGCTCAAGATGAATATGATGGTGATATAACAGATAAAGTTGAAATTATCAGTGGTCTTAAAAATAATCAAGTAGGAACATATAAAATAACATATAAAGTAACAGATAGTTCTAAAAATACTACTAAAATTAGTAGGGTAGTAAATGTTGTTAATACTTTATATAAAGATGAATATGAAACTATAGATAATAATATGACTGGTTGGTATACATCTAATAGACAAGATGGAAATAGACCAAGAGAAAGTGAAATAAAAAAATATAAAGACCAAAATGTATATTTTCTAGGACCTGATAAAAAAGTTATTTATTTGACATTTGATGAAGGTGGAAATATTACTTATGTTAAAGAAATAGTAGATATACTTAATAAACATAATATAGATGCTACATTCTTCTTTTCTAGAAACTATATATCAAATAATCCTGATTTAATGAAAAAAATAATCAATTCAGGACATTCAATTGGAAATCATACAGTAAATCATTTAAGTATGCCTTCTTTAGCAACTAAAGATAAATTTGATTCATACTATAGTGAAATTAAAGAAACTGAAATTGCCTTTATGCAAGCAACTGGTAAACCTATGGAAAAATTATTTAGATATCCAATGGGTGAATATAGTAATAGAACTATGAATATAATGAAATCTATGGGTTATAAATCAATATTTTGGTCTGTTGCATATAAAGATTGGGATGGAGATTATAATAAAGAATATTCATTAAATAACATGAAAAAACAATTACATAATGGTGCTATATATTTAATACATCCTAAATGTAAGGGTAATTATGAAGCATTAGAAGATTTTATTAATTATGCTACTGATTTAGGATATAAATTTGATTTAGTAAAGAATATTTAACTTCGTTTTAAACGAAGTTTTTTTATGTTATTAAAAAAAGGAGATTATTCTCCTTTGTTTTCATATGATAATAAATTTCTAATATCTTTTTCGGTTAAACTAGATAATATATTAGAATCCATATCACCACTATCTATTAATTTATCACTAAGTATTTTTTTCTTTTCTTGTAGTTCTAATATTTTTTCTTCAATAGTACCTTTAGTAATTAATTTAATAACTGATACAACATTTTTTTGACCTATTCTATGAGCACGATCTGTTGCTTGATTTTCAACAGCTGGATTCCACCACAAGTCTAGATGGATAACAACATCGGCACTTGTTAAGTTTAATCCTGTACCACCACTTTTAAGCATAATCAAGAATACATTAGTATTATCATTATTAAAACTATCAACTAGTTCCATACGTTTTTTACTTGAAACACTACCATCAATGATATAAGAAGTAATGTTCTTTTTATCAAGTCTTTCTTTAACAGCATTTAATGCTGTTTTAAAACTAGTAAAAACTAGTATTTTGTGATTATTACTAATAGATTCTTCAATTATTTCTATAAGTGAATCAATTTTGCTACTTCCACCCTTATAATCATCAAAGATTATTGATGGTTCGATAGCAATTTGACGAAGTCTTGTTAATAATTGTAATATTTTAAATCGAGATTTTTTAAGTCCTTTATCTTTTAATTCTTGATCTATTTCTTTATTAACTTTTATAACTTCATTTTTATAAATTTCTTTTTGAATATCATTAAGTTCAATAAATATATTATTTTCTAATTTTTTAGGTAATTCAAGTATTACATCTTCCTTTTTTCTTCTCATAATAAATGGAGAAATAGCTTTATGAAGTCCAATAAGTAATTCATTTGAATCATCAATATCATTTATTTTGTATTTTTTTTGAAAACTAGTTAAATTTGATAAAAATCCAGGCATAATAAAATCAAATATACTCCATAATTCAATAATAGAATTTTCAAGTGGAGTACCAGTTAAAGCTATTTTAGTACTAGCATTTATTTTTTTTATGGCCTTAGTAATAATTGCTTGAGGATTTTTAATATTTTGTGCTTCATCAATTATTACAGATTTAAAATGGTAATTATTATAATATTCAATATCTTCTCTTAGTAATCCGTAAGAAGTAATATAAATTGTAGTATTATTTTTAATTAACTCACATCTTTGATGCTTATTACCATTAATAATGGTGTAGGATATATCTTTACTAAATTTATTTATTTCATTTTCCCAATTATAAACTAAAGATGTAGGAACAACTATTAAAAATTTATAATCCTTATTTTCTTTAAGTAATTGTTTAATATAATAAATTACTTGAATAGATTTTCCTAGACCCATTTCATCGGCTAGAATTCCTCCAAATCCTAATTTATCAATATTGTATAACCATTTAACACCATTAATTTGATAGTCTCTTAAAATATCGGTATTAATAGTTATTAAAGAATCTTTATATTTATTAAAATTATCAATAAATGTATTAAACGAATTATCTTTGTTAATTAAATTATAATTTAAACTATCCAAATATAATGCTTTATATTTTGGTATAACACCATTTAAATCATTAATATCTAACTGTTCTCTTAACTTTATAAATTCATTTAAATTTTCATTATCTACTAAAGATATAATATCTCCTGATTTCAATCTATAATATTTTTTCTTTTCTTTAATAGAAGATAATATTTTATTAACGTCATTATCAGTAATATTTCCTAAATCAAAATCGTATTTTAAAATATTATCTTTACCAATACTAAAAGTAGATGTAATATTAGTATTTTTAATAACATTAATTTCTTTTAATTTAGATGATGTATATATTTCATATTTATCAGATAAATTATGTAAATAGACTTCTAAAAAGTCACCAATATCATTAATATCATCAATAATAAATTTATTATCAACATTTTTAAATTGGCATGAAAGTAATTCATTTACAACTGATTGTTCAAAGTATGCATCTCTTAAAATATCTGATTGATCAAAATAATCAATAATAACATCTTTATACCCTAATTTAATATTACATATTATTTTATTTAAATATATATCAAAATATAATTTTACTGAAGGTTTTGATACAATATCAATATCTTTTATATCTTCATCAATAATCATAGTATTTTTTACAATAGGTAAAATAGATTTAGAAAATGAATTCATTTTATCTTTTTTAAAAACTAATTTAGATATATTGTTTTCATTTAATGATTTTAATAATTTTGATTCATTTTTATTTAAATGATATATTTTATCATTATAAAAAATATATTCATAATCATTTGTTAATTTTGTATAATTATCATCAATCATTAGTTCATAAACACCATCATTTAATGAAAGGTTAAAATCAATAGGGAACTTGTCAACTATATTATTAATAAATACATCTTCATAATAGAATCCTTTATTTTTAGTTAAATTAAATAATATTTTCATATCACTAGAACTTAATCCAATACCGTTTTGATTGTATCTTAAGTTATTGCATATAAAATCTAATATTTTTGTATCTGTATTGTTAAAGTATTGTTTTAATGGTTCGTATGTAAAAGATTTTCCAAGAGTTAATATGTTATTTTCATTAATATAAAGCTCACTAAATTTGTTAAATTTAGTAGTAACAGAATAAAGTTTATCTTCACCAATTTTAATATATAAATAAAAATATTTGCCATATTTTTTAATAGTTAGTTCTAAATTAATTTCTGATCTAATATTATTAGTAAAATTAAAATCTTTAAATATTTTTTCTGTTATGTTAAATTCTTTTTCAGGACTATTATCAATTAAAATATCATTATAATTATGAATCAAGCAGGCTGCAATATGTTTGCATGATTTAGTCATGTCATATTGTGGACAATCACAGCTTCTTCCAATAATTTTTCCTGCTATATTTATTTTTAATAGAACTTGATACTCTTTTGTTGTTCTTTCTGATTCAACATAAAATTCATATATTTTATAGTCATTTTTTTTAATAATTCTTTTTTCATTTATATAACTTTGAGGATAATAGAATCCTTTAAAATAATCACTATTATTTACTACCGATTTAATATTTTCAACAACATCATTTGGAATATCATACATACTATCTTCCCCCCTAAACGGATATTATAACATAATAAAAATAAATTACAAATTATATAAAAAAAAAACACTCTTTCAAGTGTTTTTATGAGGAATATTATTTTTAAGAAAATAATAATTATGTTATGATTCTCATCATTACAATATAATTATATTATAAATTTTAGAAAATATAAATATTTTTATTGAAAATAATTAAAATATATTTTATAATGTAAAACAGAATATTAAAGAGGTAGGTGTATATATGAGAAATTTTTTAACATTAGATGATTTAAGTGAAAAAGAAATACTAAAGTTAGTAAAAGATGCTTTGTTATTTAAAAAAAATGAAATAGAATGTGATTTAAAAGGAAAAATTATTGCAAATATGTTTTTTGAAAATTCAACAAGAACACAGTATTCATTTAATACTGCAGAAGAAAAATTAGGAATGAAAGTTATTACTTTTAATCCTACCACATCAAGTTTAAATAAAGGGGAATCTTTTTATGATACAGTAAAAACATTTGAATCTTTTGGAATTGATGGTATGGTTATTAGACATACTAATAACGAATATTATAAAGAACTCAAAAATATTAAGTCTGTTTTAATAAATGCTGGTGATGGAACAGGAAATCATCCTAGTCAATCACTTTTAGATTTAGTTACAATTTATGAACAATTCAACAAGTTTGAAAATTTAAATATTGCTATTGTAGGAGATATTTTACATTCACGTGTAGCACATGGTAATTTAAAAGTTATGGAAAGATTAGGAATGAATACATATATTAGTGGTCCTAAAGAATTTATGGATAATAGTTCTAAATTTATTCCATTTAAAGATGCTATTTCGGAAATGGATATAATAATGCTTCTTCGTATACAAAGAGAGAGAAATGCAAAAAAAAGTATGAGTGATAGTGAATATTTAGAAAATTATGGTTTAACAATGGATAAAGTTAATGCTATGAAAAAAGATGCTATTATTATGCATCCAGCTCCTTTTAATAGAAATGTCGAAATTGCAGATGATGTTGTTGAATGTCCTAAATCAAAAATTTTTACACAAATGAATAATGGTGTGTATGCTAGATGTAGTATTTTAAATCATTGTTTTAAGTGATATAATATATAATGGAGGTAATGACTAATGAAAAAGAAAATTTTAGTTATTTTTACATTATTATTTATGATGCCTCAAATGGCATTAGCAAAGGATTATTATGATGCTGATGATAAAATAACTTTAAATGACACTTATAATGGAACAGTTTTTCAAGCAGCAGAAAAAATAAATAGTGAAGCTACAATTAAAGGTATTGGCTTTATGGCAGCACAAACAGTTAATTTAGGTGGAGAGTCTGATTATGGATTTGTTGCTGGAGAAACTATTAAATTTGATGGAGTAGTTAATAATGATTTATTTGTGGCTGGTTCAGATATAGTTATTAATGGTGATATAAAAAGAGATGTTTTTCTTGCTGGTAATTCTGTTACATTAAAGGGAAATATTGGAAGAACTGTTAGAGTTTATGCAGATGAGGTAATACTTGAAAATATTACTATTAATAAAAATATGTATATTTATGCAACAAAAATTAATATTAAAGATAATGTTAAATTGTTGGGTGAAATAAAATATAATGAAAATGCTGAAATAAAGGGATCTATAAAAGATTTTAATAATGAAACTTATGAAGTAGAAGAAGATGATTATAGTTTTGAAGATGTATTTAGTAATTTAATATATGGTATTATTAGTTTATTAATTGTTGCTTTTATTATTAGTTTCTTATTACCAAATATATATGAAAAATTAAGAAATAAAGAATTAAATGTTGATAATGTACTTAAAGATGTATGTACAGGTTTTGTAATATTATTTGGTATTCCTTTTTTAGTATTATTACTTATGATTACAGTTATTGCTCTTCCTGTAAGTTTAATTATGCTTGGTTTTTATATTCTAGCAATATACCTTTCTATAATTTTTTCAGGTTATATACTAGGTCATTATATTGTTACAAAATTAATGCATAAAGAGAGTAATGAATATTTAGAAATAGTTATTGGTATTATTACTACAAAAATAGGTGCTTTAATTCCTTTTTTAGGAGTATTATTTACATCTGTTATGTTCTTATATGGACTAGGATTAATAATGTCATTAATTAGTAAAAAAAAATAAATAATATATATAGAGTAATATGGTATAATTAGTATGTAATTTCCATATTACTTTTAATTTTAACAATTATATTTAAAAACTTGCTAATTTACGTTAAAAACTATTGTATAGTTGAATAAAATTAACTATAATATATTGCAGTCAATGAATGGGTAAAGGGTGAAGTGTATGATAAAAAATGAATACATTGCAATAAATGGTAGATTAGAAAGCATGACAAAAAAAGAGGCTAAGGAAAAAATATTAGAACTAGGTGGCTTCTTTCAACAAGATATAAATTCTAAGACAACAATTGTTATTAATGGTTATCAACCAACTAAAAAGAAAAAACAAAAAATTAAAGAACTTGAAAAAAACGGACAAATTATTAAAATAATAACAGAAAAAGAATTTACAGATCTTTTAAAAAACAATAATAAAAATTTATTAGATGAACTTAAAAAATTGACTAATAAAACAATTAATAATACAAAAAAAATAACTAAAGATATATATGTATTAGTTTGCAAAAAAACTAAGGAAATTTTAAATAATACAAAACGTCTTTATAACAATTCTAAAGAAAAAATTAAAAATAAAATTAACAAACAAGATTTTATAAAAAAAATAGAAAATAAAACTAAAGAAAAAGATATTAAAAAAATAATAAATAAAAAAAATATATTTAGTTTTAAAACATTAAGAATTATATTTTCAATTATATTAATTCTACTAGGGTTAACTAAGATGATTACAATTCCGGCTAAATTAGTTTTTGCTATCGCTGGAATTTGTGTTCTTCCATTTATTCAAGATAATATTCTTAAGAATATTATATTTCAAGTTGTAGTACCTATTAGTTTAATAATGATTTCATTTTCATTAAATATAAAAATCACCTTATCTACTGTTACCGGTACATGGTATAGTGATACTATGACTTTAAAAATAGGTGATAAAAAAACAGAAATGGATGTAATTGATAGTGAAGGTAGACATATATTAACTGGTACTAATAAGTTTGATAATGGATTTTTCGAAATTAAAACTAAATATAAAACATTTAGATATGAATTTGATGCTATTAATGATACGTTATGTGTTTTAAACGATGATAATACATGTAGATATTATCTTGACAGAGTAGAATAATTATGTTATTCTTTAAGTGTTATTTGATTGTGATTAATATTAGTAATTACTTAAATTGAAAAAAGAAATTTAGTGGTTGATGCAAACTAAACAATTTAAATAATGAAGTTACATTTTATGAATCAAACCCGATAATTCGGTTATAGATATGAGTGCATAGATTTCTATGAAATAAGGTGGTACCGCGTAATTACGTCCTTATAATCATAGAAATCTTTTTCTATTATAAGGAGGATTAATATGAAAAGATTATTATTTGATTTAGATAATACTCTAATAAAATGGAAAGATGAATATACAATTGCTTTACAAAAAACAATTGAAGAATTTAATATTGATATTGATTATCATGTTATTGATGCAGTTATTGAAAAGCAAGAAAAAGTTCATGATATGATGAATAAAGAAGTTCTATTAAATGATATAAATGAAGAAACTGGATTAAATCTAGATATGTCATTTATTGAAAGATTATTTGAACATCAAAAATATATAGCTGATATTGATGATGATGTAATAGAAACATTAGAATATCTTAAAGATAAATATGATATTGTTCTTTTAACGAATTATTTTATTGAGCCACAAATTGGAAGGCTTAAAAAAGTTGGAATTGATAAATATTTTAGCAGGTTTATTGGTGGTGATATGGTTCTTATTAAACCTCATAAAGAAGCTTTTTTAGAGGGTGTTAAAGACTTACCATTAGAAAATGTTACCATGATAGGGGATTCAGTAGAATGTGATGTTAAAGGTGCTTTAGCTGCTGGTATTAATGTAATTCAAATGGATTATTTTAATAAATATGAAGATAATTCTAATTGGCCTATAGCACGTAAATTTAGTGATTTAAAAAAATATTTATAGGAGGGTTTATGAATAGTTATATAGATAGTACAAATTTAGATAATACAGCAACATTTGAAGATATTGAAAAATTATGTAAAGATGCAATTAAATATAATTTTGCTAGTGTTTGTGTACATCCATTTTATGTTGGTGTAGTAAAAGAATATTTAAAAGGGACAAATATTTCTGTAACAACAGTTGTAGGATTTCCAATGGGTATGAATACAACAAATGTTAAAGCATATGAAGCAATTGATGCTGTTGAAAATGGTGCAGATGAAATTGATATGGTTATAAATATTGCTGCACTTAAAAATGGAGATTATGATTATATTAAAAAAGAAATTGAAGAAGTAAGAGATTCAATTGGTGCTAAAATTTTAAAGGTAATTATTGAAACATGCTTACTAACTGATGAAGAAATAATAAAAATGACACATATATGTAATGATACATTTGTTAATTTTATAAAGACTTCAACAGGATTTAGTGATTTTGGTGCAACAGTTGAGAGTATTAACTTAATCAGAGAAAATAAAAGTGATGTATTAGAAATCAAAGCAAGTGGTGGTATAAATAATATGAAAACTATGCAAGAAATGATTGATGCTGGTGCTACTCGTATTGGTACATCACATGCTGTAGATATTATGGAAGATAAAGGAGATGAATAATATGACATTATGGGAAGAATTAAATTATAGAGGTCTTGTTAAAGATGTCGCAGGAGAAGATATTGGTAAAAAATTAGATAATGAAAAGATTTCCTTTTATTGGGGAACAGATCCAACGGCAGATAGTTTACATATTGGTCATTATTCAAGTTTAGTAACTGCAAAAAGACTTGCTAATGCTGGACATAAACCAATATTACTTGTTGGAGGAGCAACAGGATTAATAGGAGATCCTCGTCCTACAGCAGAAAGAGAAATTATTTCATATGAAAAACTTAATGAAAATAAAGAAAAACTTAAAAAACAAGTAAAAAAATTAGTTGGAGAAAATGTAGAAGTAGTAGATAATTATGATTGGACTAAAGAATTTGATTATATTACTTTTTTAAGAGATATTGGTAAATATATAAATGTTAATTATATGCTTAATAAAGATATTATTGCTAGAAGATTAGAATCAGGTATTACATACGCAGAATTTTCATATACATTAATTCAAGGTAATGATTTCTTACATTTATTTGAAAATAAAAATTGCTCAATGCAAGTGGCAGGTTCTGACCAATGGGGAAATATTACAACTGGTATTGATTTAATTAGAAAGAAAACTGGTAAAGAAGCTTATGGATTTACTATGCCATTAGTTTTAGATGCTAATGGAAATAAATTTGGTAAATCAGAAGGTAATGCTTTATGGTTAGATATTGAAAAAACATCAAGTTATGAATTATATCAATATTTAATTAATGCTAGTGATGAATTAGTAGAAGATTATTTAAAAATATTTACATTCTTTACTAAAGAAGAAATTGAAAATATTATGAAAAAACATTTAGAACATCCTGAATTAAGAACAGCCCAAAAAACTTTAGGACATGAAATTGTTAAGGATATTCATGGATTAGAAGAAGCTAATAGAGCTGTTAAAATATCTGAAGCATTATTTAGTGGTAATGTAAAAGATTTAACAGAAAAAGAAATTAATGATGTATTTAAAGGTGCTCCAAGTATAGAAATAGAAGGAGAAATGACACTTTTGGATCTATTAGTTAATAATAATATTGCATCTTCAAGAAGAGAAGCTAGAGAGTTTTTAAATGCTGGTTCTATTACAATAAATGGAGATAAATTCCAAGATGAATCACAAATGATTACTAAAGATTTAGCTATTGGTGGTCATACTATGATTATACGTCGTGGTAAGAAAAAACAATTTGTTGTAAAATTTAAATAGACTTTATAAAAAAGTCTTTTTTTTCTTGTATTTCAACTCTTTTTGTAATATACTAGAAACACATTTATAAAAAAAATGAGGTGTGCAACTATGAAGACAAATTTACCTGTTATTTTACTTAAAACATCTTCATTATTACCATACAACGAACTTAAATTTGAAATAGATAATGATGATAAAAAAAATATATTAGACTTAGCAGAATTATTTCATGAAAATAAAATATTAATTGTAAGTCAAATTAATCCATTAGAGGAGTCATTAGAATCAAGTCAATTACCCAAAATTGGTATTATAGCAAAAATTAAACAAAAAATGGAACTACCTAATGGTAAAACAAGAGTTCTTGTAGAAGGATTACAAAGAGCAGAAGTAACAGAGTATTTAAACTTAAATAATCCAGATGAATTTATTGAATCATTTATCAAACCAATCTCTGAATGTGATATACCAGCTAATGAAAATCAAATACTTTCAAAAAAACTATATAAAGAATTAACAAATTACACAATAAAATTACCTTATGTGAGTAATAGTATATTAGGTATTATTGAAAATAGTAATAACTTATCAGAAATAACAGACATTATAGCACCACAACTTCCATTATCTTATAATAGATTCCGTGAATATATAGAAGAAACATCTTGTATAAGAAGAACAGAGATGATTCTTGAAGATATTTATAACGAAATTGAAAATTATAATATTGAAAAAGCATTAGATAATAAAATAAGACAGGAACTAGAAGATAGTCAAAGGGAATTCATTTTAAGAGAAAAAATGAAATATATAAAAGAAACTTTAGGTGAAGTATCTAATAAAGAAGAAGAATTGGATAAGATGAGAAAAAGAGCATCATCTTTAAATCTTCCTGAAAAAATATATAGTAAAGTTTTAACAGAAATAAGTAGATTTGAAATGTTAAATCAAACATCTCCTGAAGTAAATGTTACAAAATCTTATATAGACTGGATACTTGATTTACCATGGAATAATTTTACATATGATAATAAAGATTTATCAGATGTTAGAAAAATATTAGATGAATCACATTATGGATTAGAAGAAGTAAAAACAAGAATAGTAGAATATATTGCAGTTCAACAAATGACTAATAAATTAAATGGACCTATTATATGTCTAGTTGGTCCTCCAGGTGTAGGTAAAACATCATTATCAAAATCTATCGCAAAAGCAATGAATAGAAATTTTGTTAAAATGTCTGTTGGTGGATTATGTGATGAATCAGAAATTAGAGGACATAGAAAAACATATTTAGGTGCTAATCCAGGAAGAATTATACAATCAATGAAAAAAGCAGGAAGCAATAATCCAGTATTTTTAATTGATGAATTAGATAAAATGACAAAAGATGTAAAAGGAGATCCTGCTAGTGCTCTTTTAGATATATTAGATCCTGAACAAAATAAGTATTTTTCAGATAACTTTATAGAAGAAGAATATGATTTATCAAATGTAATGTTTATAACAACAGCAAATTATATAGATAAAATTCCAGAAGCTTTAAAAGATAGATTAGAAATAGTTGAATTATCAGGATATACTGAATTAGAAAAATTAGATATAGCTAAAAAACATTTAATTCCTAATATAATGAAAGAACACGGACTAAATAATTATAAATTAGACTTTGATGAATCAACTATTTTAAGAATTATAAATGAATATACAAAAGAATCAGGAGTTCGTGAACTTAATAGACAAATATCAAAAATAATTAGAAAAATAGTTACATCAATTGTTCAAACAAATATTAAAGTAAATAGTTTATCAATAAATGATAGTAATCTAGAAAAATATTTAGGAAAACCAAAATATAATATTAATCATATATTAAAAGATGATATTGGTGTTGTAAATGGTCTTGCTTATACTGTTTTTGGAGGAGATACCCTTCAAATAGAAGTAAATTTATATAAAGGAACTGGTAAACTTGAACTTACAGGTTCGCTTGGTGAAGTTATGAAAGAAAGTGCACAAATAGCATTATCTTATGTTAAAAGTAATCATGAAAGATTCGGAATTAATTATGATGATTTAACCAATAATGATATCCATATACATGTTCCAGATGGTGCTGTTAAAAAAGATGGACCTAGTGCAGGAGTTACATTAGTTACTGCATTAATTAGTGCTCTAACTAATATGAAAATAAGTTCAAAAATAGCAATGACTGGTGAAATTACATTAAGAGGACATGTTCTTCAAATAGGTGGCTTAAAAGAAAAATCAATTGGTGCATATAGAAATAAAATTGAAACTGTATTTATACCATATGATAATTTAAACGATATGGAAAAGATACCAAACGAAATTAAGGAAAAAATTAATTTTGTTCCTGTTAAAGAATATATAGAAATATATAATTATTTAAACAAGGAGTGATTATATGAAAGATAGTTTTTTAGAACAAAAAAAAATAAATACTTTACTGTATACAAATAAGTTAAAAAAATTATTAATATATCCTAATTATATAGATTATGATAAAAAGATGTATTATGAATCAGTAAAAAGACTAGATAATCTTAAAATAATGGATGAAAGTGTAAAAGAAAACATTTATACACTTATGAATTATGAGAGAGATAACAATTTATTTGATAATAATAAAATAAACGAAATAATAAGAATTACTAATTGTTCTTCAAGTGACAAAACTGATAAGTTTTATTATAATGAATTTAAAAAAAGAATAGGAAAACTAGAAAAAATTATCGAAATTAATGATAATTTCTTTATGGATTATTATATGAAACAATTAATAAAACTTATTGATGACGAAATAAATTATAAAGATGAAAAATTATATCAAAAATACTTATCAGTTGGAAGTGATTTTGTTAAAGAATCTTTATGTTTAGATTTTTATTATTTATATAATTTAAAATATTTCGATATTGATGATGAAGTTTTTAAAAAACATTTTGTAAATGATAAGTACTTTATAAATACTTTATATAGTTTAATATATGATAAGAAAGATTATATAAATTATGATATGAGAGAAAAAATATTATATTTATTAAAACAAAATAAGAAAAACATACTACATAATCTAGATGTTAATCTATATAAAAACAGTAAAACATTAATGAAAAAATTAAAGTAGTCTAAAAACTACTTTTTTTTAATATACTTATTTAGGAGATGATTAAATGAAGAAAATAGTTCCATTTAAGCATGATTTATTTTTTAAAGAAAATATAGATGAAATAACATCTATTTCATTAGAACACACTTTAAAAAGTGATTCAAATAATCAAATTTCGGGAGAGTTTATAATTACAGGAGAATATAAGATTACTAAACAGTCAATAAATGTTGATAAATTTGAATTTAATGTTCCTTTTTTTATAACTGTAGATGAAAAATATGATACAAGTGATGTTGTAGTTGATATAGAAGATTTTTATTATGAAACAATAGATTCTAATTGTTTATCAATTAGTATTGAAGTATTATTAGATAATTTAACAGAAGTTATCAGAAATAATGAGGATATAGTTGAAGAGATAGTTGTAAATAATATTATAGATGATGAAAAAAAAGAAGAAGAAATAAATAATGTAGATTATGTTACATATAAAATATATATAGTAAAAGAAAATGATACAATTGAGACCATATTAAATAAATATAAAAAAACAAAAGAAGATATAGAAAAATACAATAATATTGAAACAATTAACATTGGAGATAAAATAATAATACCTACAAATGACTAAGATAAAAAAAGTTGGAAAAGCAACAATTGTTAATGATGAGTATGTAATTAAAGAATCAAATAATTCTGATATATATGAATATTTAAAATCAAGAAATTTTAATTATTTTCCGAATACAAAATATGAAGATAGAAAAGAAATTCAGGAATATGTAAAAGAAATTGAATATCCTCAAGAACAAAAATTTTATGATTTAATAAATATAACATCATTACTGCATTCTAAAACAACATATTTTAAAGAAAATGAAAATGAATTAAATAGTTTAATAGATGATATTATAAATAATATAAATTATTTATATTCATACTATACAGATTTGATTACAAAGATTGAAGAAAAAGTAATTATGTCACCAAGCGAATATTTACTTGCAAGAAATATATCTAAAATATATTATTCATTAGAAAATGGAATGAATATGATTAAAAGCGTTAAGATTCCAGATAAAATTAGAAATGTTGTAGTACATAATAATTTATCATTAGATCATTATATAAGAAACGAAAATGAATACTTAATTAGTTGGGATAAAGCAAAATTTGATATTCCTATTATTGATTTATATAAATTATTTAGAAGATATCCTAAATTTAATTATATGATGATGCTTGAAAAATATGAATATAATTATCCACTTTTAGAATATGAAAAAAATATTTTACTAACAATGCTTAGTATTCCAGATATAATAACTATAACCAGTAATGAAATAGAAAATGTAAGAAATATAAAAAGAATTTTAATTAATATAGATATATTACCAAATTATACGAATCATGAACCACAAAATAAAGATCCAAAACAAGAAACATAAAAATATATTAAATCTGGTAACAATAAAAAATGTTAATAACATTTGATAAAATAAAATTATACTAAATATAAAAAGAAAAAATAACCATTTACCACGACACCACCAATTATTTTTCATAAATATCACCTATAATATAATATGAAAAGAGTTTATTTTAGCTCTTTTTTATTGTATAATTTATAATAGGGAGGTGATACTATGGCAGGGTATAAATTACCACATCATAAACATATGTCTATGAATGAACTTAAAAGTTTTTTAAAGCCTAAAGATATATATCTAGAACAAGGAGATTCAAAATTATTAGTAGGAGACTATGTTTATAAATACCAAACTATTGGCCATAAAGAAAGATTTAATGTACCAATAATATCTAGTGTTAGTGGGACTGTTACAGATATTAAGGATGGTTATATTAAAATTAAAAATGATTTATTAGAAAAAACTGAAAAAGAAATAATTAATAGGGATGTATCAAAAATTAAAAAAGAAGAATTTTTAGATATTATTGAAAAAGCAGGAATTATAGGAATGGGTGGGGCAGGTTTTCCTACTCATATGAAATATAAAACTGATAAGAACATAGAGCTTCTTATTGTTAATGCTGTAGAATGTGAACCATATATTACAGCTGATTATTCAATAATGAATGAAAAATGTAATGAATTATTGGAAGGTATTAATAATATTATTAGAATAAATAAAATTAATAATGCAATATTAGCAATTAAAAAAACAAATGTTGAAGTTATAAAAAAATTTAAAGAAATTATTGATAAATATCCTAAAATAGAACTTAGAATTGTAAGAGATATTTATCCTATGGGATGGGAAAGAACATTAATTAAAGAAGTAACAAAAAAAGAATATAATATTCTTCCTATTGAACTTGGTATTGTTGTTAATAATATATCAACAATATTTGCGATTAATAATGCTTTAAAACATGATATACCTCTTGTTGAAAGAATTGTTACAATTACAGGTGAAAATGTTAAAAATCCTGGTAATGTTATGGTAAAAATAGGTACTAGTGTAAATGAAATATTAAAATTTGTGGGTGGAATACTTGATGATTCTGTTTTAATTAGTGGAGGTCCTATGATGGGTGTTGAAATTAATAAAACAGACTATATTAAACCTCAAATGAATTGTATTTTAGTTTTACCAAAGCCTAAAGAAGAAAATATTATAAATTGTCTTAGATGTGGTAAATGTGTATCCGCATGTCCTGCTAATTTAGCACCAGTTCTTATTAAAGAATGTTCTAACAAAGAAGAACTTATAAAACTCCAAGTTAATAAATGTATAAGTTGCGGATTATGTTCATATATATGTCCATCAAGAATTGATTTAAGAAATATTGTTAATGAAAAAAAAGAGGTGATTAAATGAAAGCGCCACTTTTAAGAAGTAAAAATACAACTCCTAGAATGATGCTAAATGTAGTAATAGCATTAATTCCAATTATTATTTTTAGTACTTATAAAAATGGTTATATACCATATAAGAATGGATATACTACTAATATGTTTTATCCTCTTATATTTATATTAATATCTACTTTAGCAACATTTACATTTGAAACAATATATCAAATATTATTTACAAAAAAATCATTAAAAGAAATAATATGTAATTCATATGCATTTATGCCTGGATTATTTTTGGGTTTAATTTTACCTATAAATACTCCGATTAGTATTTTACTTGTTGGATGTTTTGCATCAAGTATTATTGCAAAAATGTTATTTGGTGGATTTGGTCAAAATATATTTAATCCAGCGCTTGTTGGAAGACTTATAATTATTAGTTGTTATGCTATGGTTATTACTAATGCTTCTGGATATTTAAATAAATATGAAGTTGATACTATATCAAGTGCTACTCCTTTAAGTAATGCTAGTATTAAAGGGACTATTAATTATGATGATTTAGTTACTCCTTATGGAGATTTATCTGATTTCTTTATTGGTACTATTCCAGGGGCTATTGGAGAAACTAGTGCACTTTTATGTTTAATTGGATTAATATATTTAGCAATTACTAAAACAATAAAAGTAAGAATTCCACTTTATTATATTTCTACAGTATTTATAATGACATTTTTTATAGGTAATTGTGAATTATGGTATAGTATATTTGCAATATGTTCTGGTGGATTAATGTTTGGTGCTACATTTATGGCAACTGATCCTGTTACTAGTCCAGTTACAAAAGAAGGACAAATATTATATGGATTAATGCTAGGTTTATTAACTGTTATATTTAGATATTTAACTCCATATCCTGAAGGAGTTTTAACAAGTATATTAACAATGAACATGTTAGTATTTATTGTTGATAAAATAGGTATTAAAGCTAAAATGGATAGAAAAAAAATTATATTACCAATAATGATACTATTAGGATTAATTATATTATTTACAGTAGTTATTCATCTTAAATATAATCAAGTAACTGAAGGTAATATCGATCCTAATTATAGTATTTTAAATATTGAGGCTAATGGTAATGAAGTTAAATATACAGTTACTCAAAAAGGTTATCAAAGTACTATTAAAGGAATAATTACTATTAAAGATGGTAAAGTATTAGATTATGAAATTAAAGAACAAGGTGATTCATTCTTCTCTAAAGTAGAAGAAAGAGATTATACAAAATACTTACTTGATAATCAAGATAAACTTGATTCAATTGATACAGTAAGTGGAGCAACTATTTCTTCTACAGCAGTTTTAAAAATGCTTGTTAATACTATCGATGGATATAAAAATAAGAATTATTTAAATTTTGATGGTCCTAAAGAAGAAGAAAAACCAGCAGATTTTGAAATATTAGAAACAAATGGTAATATTTATAAAGTTAAACAAAAGAGTTTTGGTGGAGATATGATTTTAAATATCACAATTATAGATAACAAAGTAAATAATATAGAATTAGTTAGTTATAATGATACATGTGTAAGTGAGTCTAACAAAAATGAATATTATGAGTGTCCAGAATATTTGGAAAATGGATATATTAGTTCATTAATTGAAAATAATGATATAGATACAGTAAGTGGAGCAACTATTTCTTCTACTGCATTAAAAAATGCGATAAAAAATACTTTGGAGGCTATTAATGAAGGATAAAATTAAAAGTATTTTAGCACTCACACTTACAGCATTAATTTGTGGACTACTTATATATTTAGTAGGAGGTAACATATGAAAAAATTATTTAATATTATTATAAAAGAAAATCCAACTTTTGTGTTACTTCTTGGACTTTGTCCTGCATTAGCAGTAACAACTAAATTTGAAAATGCTTATTTAATGGGTATATGTGTTTTATTTATATTACTTGTATCTAATACTATAATTTCAATTATTAAAAAATTAATTCCAGAAAATGTTAAAATTCCATGTTATATATTAATTATTGGAACTACTGTTACTATAACTGAAATTATACTTAAAAAATATATTCCTGATTTATATAATGCTCTTGGTATCTATTTACCATTAATTGTTGTAAATTGTATTGTTCTTGGTAGAGCATTATTAGTAGCATCTAAAGAAAGTGTTAAGAATACTATATTAGATTCACTTGGAATAGGAATAGGGTTTACTCTTGCTATTAGTTTAATTGCTTTAATTAGAGAAATACTAGGTACTAATACATTAACTATAATGGATGCAACAAAAAATATTACAGGGTATATTGCTATATATAAAAATATATTACCAAATATTAGTATTTTTCCAATCCCAATATTAGTTGAATCTTCAGGTGCTTTTTTAACATTAGGTTTACTTTTAGCTTTATTTAATAAAGGAGGTAAAAAATAATGGATTTAATTAATTTATTTATTACAGGATTACTTACTGAAAATGTTATACTTTATAAATTTTTAGGTATTTGTCCTTTTATTGGTACTAGTAATAAAGAAAAGAATGCAGTATATATGGGATTATCAGTAACATTAGTTACTACATTATCAAGTATTATTACATATCTTTTATATCACTATGTACTTATACCAACTAAAAGTGAATACTTAGTTACAATAATATTTATTCTTGTTATTTCTGCTTTAGTTCAAATACTTGAATTAGTATTAAAAAAATTATTTCCAATTATTCATAAGACATTAGGACTTTATCTTCCTTTAATAACTACTAATTGTGCTGTATTAGGTGTTACATTATTAAATATAAATAATAATTACAATTTTTTAGAAGTGTTAACATTTAGTATTGCATCTAGTTTAGGTTTTACATTAGTAATTTATATTTTTTCAACTATTCGTGAAAGAATTGATAAATGTGATGTTCCTGACCGCTTTAAAGGTGTTCCTATAGCACTTATTACAGCTTTCATTATGGCATTAATATTTAAGCGTTTTACATTATCATGATTGGTATTATTTTAGTTATTATATTATTTATTATTAATATATTATTATATAGAAATAATAAATGTATAAATTGTCATAATTGTAGGAGATGCAAATGATTGGTGTAATAATATTAACTATAATAGCGTTCATATTTAGTATTATTCTAGTATTAATTGATAGTAAGAAAGAAAATAATTATATTAATTATTTACCTGGAATAAACTGTGGTGGATGTGGTTATGGTTCTTGTGAAGGAATGTGTAAGGCTATAGAAGAAGATTTTGAAAATTATAAAAAATGTAGAGTACTTAGAGGAGAAAAATTAGAAAAATTTTTAAAGGAGTGTAAAAAAGATGCCTAAATATATATGTGATAAATGTAAAAATGAATATGAAGGAAAATTTTGCCCTGAATGTGGTGATAAAACAACTAAAAAAGATAAAGAAGTAATGACTGATAAAGAGATAATTAATGATTTAATTAATGACACTAAAAATAAAATGAAAAATATTGAATTACATAACAAAGTTTCAATTGTTTTCTTCATTATTTCATTTATTGTTGCGACAATTGGAATGTATCATAAATCTATGGATTCAATAATAGATTCTAATTTATTTATAGGTTATATGGTTATGGCGGGATCATTACTTATATCAGGTGTATTATTATATAAAAATAAGAACTAATTTTAGTTCTTATTTTTTAGACATTCTTTTAACATTTTTGTGATTGCCCTTTTTTCTATACGACTTACATAACTTCTAGAGATTCCTAAATTTTTAGCTATTTCTTTCTGAGTTACTGGCTCTTTATTGTTTAATCCATATCTTTTTTCTATTATTTCTTTTTCTTTAGAATT